>Ga0209080_1000031_pt1 | contig 109697 bp, 107 predicted proteins | sample JNZ110809AmetaG_FD_184123 | JGI IMG/M metagenome (GOLD analysis project Ga0209080, IMG submission 184123) | Hot spring microbial communities from Jinze hot spring, China to study Microbial Dark Matter (Phase II) - JNZ 110809A (SPAdes) (version 3) ...
CTCTTTGAGCAGCTCGTCAACTCTGCGCCTTGTCCCAACCTGCTCCACACTCACAGGTGGAGCTGTCCCGCCAGTTAGCACTTGCTCTTGCCTTCCCTCGCGGGCAACTTTCTGTTGGCTGCGTTGCCTTTCCAATTGTTCCCTACTTTCCATCTCTGTGCCTGCCCCAAACCCGGTGGCTATAAGCGTTAGGCGCACCTCATCCATAATTTGCTCATCCAATGCTATGCCTATGCGCATGTCTAACCCTTCGGTGCCACACGCATCCTTGATGATCCTCATCACCTCATGCAGTTCCGGCGGCGAAAAATCCGCTGGTGCAATTATATTCATCAGCCCTCTCGTTGCGCCCTCAACTGAATGCTCAAGCAGCGGGTTTGATATGGCATTTCTTGCAGCCTCAATATGCCGTTCGTCGCCTTTCCCAATGCCTATCCCGATCAATGCCACGCCCGCGTTCGTGAGGACACTCCTCACATCGGCGAAGTCAATGTTTATGTAGCCCGGAATCGTGATGAGGTCACTTATGCCCTGCACAGCTTGCCTTAGGACATCATCAACCATTGCAAATGCATCCTTGAGAGTCATGCGCTTGTCGGAGAGCTCCCATATCCTGTCATTTGGTATGGTGATGATGGCATCCACAACCTGCCTCAATTGTTTTATGCCCTCGTCAGCTATCCGTGCTTTCCCGATTCCCTCTTCGGCAAACGGCTTTGTCACCACAGCGACGGTGAGCGCTCCAAGTTCACGAGCCACCTGTGCCACTATGGGGGACGCTCCTGTTCCTGTGCCGCCGCCCATTCCAGCTGCGATGAAGACCATGTCCGGGCGTTCAAGCGCCTCGACTATCGCATCTCTATCTTGTTCAGCTGCTTGTCTGCCGATCTCCGGGTTGCCACCAGTCCCAAGCCCGCCTGTTAGGCGTTGACCAATCTGGACTCTGTTTTCGGTGAGCGATTTAGCTAAGTCCTGAACATCGGTGTTGATCACGATGAAGTCGACTCCCTTTAATCCCCACTCAATCATGTGATTGATGGCATTACCACCACCGCCTCCCACGCCGACCACTTTGATAATCGCGCCCTGCTTTGAGGCATTCATCATCCTCTCCATCTTCTCGCCCCCTTTGGCATCATCAATGCCATTTGGCAGTATCACAATACACCCTTTCGCATATCTGTGGCGCGTCATACGGTGATTGCAACGCTCTCACCTTCAGCGGTTTACTACCATTATGCATCATGGCGAAGCATCATGTCAACCATGCAATTTGACGATAGCAACAGGTATCACTTGCGCCTCATGCGGCTCAACTGCTCACTTGCGAATCTTCTCGCCCATGCATCCACTTCAAGCAGTTCATCTAACGATGGATTTGAAATAGCATCATGTGCCTGCATGACGCTCTCAATAAGGCGCGGTATGTCCATGAACCCAATCTCGTCCCTCAGGAATGCATTCACTGCAACTTCATCAGCAGCGCTCATGACCGCAGGCATAGTTCCACCGATAGATGCAGCCTCACGCGCCAACCTGAGGCATGGGAAGCGCACGACATCAGGCTGCTCAAATGTCAGAGAGCCTATTGAAAGCAAATCGCATCCTGAGACTGGAGATGGAAGCCTGTGGGGATATAGCAGTGCATACTGTATCGGTAGGCGCATATCCGGCAGGCTCAATTGCGCCTTTATTGACCCGTCAACGAATTCAACCATTGAGTGGATGATGCTCTGCGGGTGAATTAGAACCTCAATTTTCTCCGGCGGTGTGTCAAACAGCCACATTGCCTCAATTATCTCCAAACCTTTATTCATGAGCGTTGCCGAGTCAATCGTGACTTTGGGACCCATCTTCCATGTTGGATGTGAGAGTGCCTCGGAGGGCGTCACCAGCTCAAGCTCGCTCAATGTCTTACTCCTGAATGGACCACCTGAGGCTGTGAGTATTATCCGCTTTATACCCTCCCTTTGCTCGCCAAGGAGGCACTGGAAGATGGCACTATGTTCGCTATCAACCGGTATGAGCTGCCCATCACTTTTGCGCCACACATCAATGACTATACTCCCACCAGCAACGAGTGCCTCTTTGTTTGCGAGCGCCAGTCGCTTACCCGCCTCAAGCGCTTTTATCGTCGGGACAAGCCCTATGCTGCCGCTGACGGCATTCAGCACGATGTCAACCTCGTGAAGCGTTGCAAGTTCAATCAGTCCATCCATACCGACATGAACCTTCACATCCTCGCGCTGGAGCAAACTTTCAAGCCGCTTTGCAGCTTCGGCTTCATACACGCAGATGTGCTTTGCACCGCACCCCTCCCACTGCTCAATCAATGCCTCAACATTTGAGTAAGCAGCGAGCGCATAGATTTCAAGCTCGTCACTGTGCATGCGAGCTATCTCAATCGCCTGCCTCCCTATTGAGCCGGTTGAGCCAAGTATAGCAATCCTTGCCCTCCCCATCTGGATTGCTCACCTACCTGAGCCATCGCAGGAAGGCATTTGCAATGATATGCGGAGCTTGCTCAACTCCTACAAGAGCCACATTGACAACGATGTGATATAACGAGGCGTCGTTCCAATCAATGCCGTAGAACTGGCGCAAGTAAAGTGAGCGTCTTCTGTCGTGCTTCAATATCTCGCTTTGCGCCTGCTCTTTTGAGATGCCCAACGACGACGAAAGATGCTCTACGCGCCATTGCAATGGCGCCGTTAAACGCACATGAAATGCTCTTGGCTTATTCCTCAGTATAGCCATCCCGCCTCGCCCAACAATGACTACGCCGCCACGAAGGTATAACCGCTCAATGAGTTGCCTTATGAGCTCGGCATAGGCTTCGTGGTCAAGCGGGTCGTATCGTGACACGGCGCCAGTTTGCCTTACTGAGAGCGTTTCCGGCGGATGCCTTATGATGCTCGGAGTCCAATGCACATCTGCGCATCTGCCACCATGCCGAAGCAGCATGTAAATGAACCGCAAAAGCGGGTTCATGTAAACTTCGTCGAACTTCTCAACTTCGTGTTCAGGCAACTCTGCCATTTCGGCAACATGCTTTATAACCTCTCGGTCAACAAATTCATATCCGAGCAAGTCAGCCACCTTATGTGCTATCAGTTCGCCGCTGCATCCATGCGCTCTGCTGATGGTTATGACAGCCATCTCATCGCCCTCCATGAAGCATCGGAGCAGCTCTGTGCGGGATGTCCGAGCACCTTTCGCGTTGCCAGCCAGATTGCGTTTAACCCTGCGATACAATTTTACTTAAAATGGCATCTGGTGGGCAATTGAACTTCGGAGGTGCTGGAGGGTGAAGCTTCTTAAGCCGTTATATGCGCTCGTAGCGGCAACTGCTGCGTTCCTTTATAGCCATGCATGCTCAGAACGAATCACATTCACCATCACTGAGGGGATGACGCTTCAAAGCGCACTGCAAGCGATCGCCAACCGCAGCGGTCAACCAGTTTATGTATCAAAGCGAGATGCTGAATTGATCAAAGCCTATCGCTTCCCGCCGCACATGATTGGAGTGACGGTTAGAGCTGACACGGCTGGGCAGGCGCTATCCTTCCTCTTCGGAGCCGGATGGGAAGGCTCCCCCATTCCCGCCGAGCTGCGTGACAAAGCGAGCGACGATTACAAGCTCGCAAGAACACCGCCGATGATCAAGCTTAACGGCATCACAAGTTGGGCATGCAACAACCGAAATTTTGATTGGAAGCCCGAGGGCAACGGCGTGCGCGTAATCGTGCGCCTACAGCCCGATGGCGATGTCGTCAAGCGAAAGCCGTTTAAGCTTGAACTGGTGGATGAAGCTACAATTGATGTTGTCAGAGATTTAATCAACCAATGCAGCGGGGTTTACTTCAACATCATTCCCGAGGAGCACAAGTTCATGCCCTCAAACTTGCTGCCACAATACAAGCGCTTGAAGGTGAAAGAGCCATTCCTTGTTCCGATGAGGGTAGCGCAGCTCTCGTTGCTTTTCGGCGCCTTGCTTGAAGAGGAGCACTCCCTCGGTGAGTGGCTAACCATGCTTGCCGAAGGATTGAACTTGCATTGCCGTCAAAGGGGATGCCTTTGGAAATGGACTGTGTGGTCTGAAGGGGATAAGGGGAAACTCGTCTACACGCTTCGTTGCTATGCTCATCCAAGCGGTTCACAACCTGCGAAATGAGGCGGCGCAGGATGAGCGGCGGGTCAAATCGGAGCAACTCATCCAGCTGCTCTGGCACAAAGGGTGTCGTTCAAACTATAGCGCCAACGGCTTCTTCATTTGCCGGAGCGATGCTCTCCTTCCTTTCTTACTTTGCGAGGGCTGAGTGGTCCGCTCCGGCAATCAGCCTCATCGCGTTGGTGGCACTGTTTAGTCTCATCTCAGAGCCATTTAGGCAGCCGGAAAATTTTTACAACATAGGTTTGCAAGCCCCGATCACGGTAATAATAGCTGTCGGACAAACGCTCGTCATAGCAGCCGGGGGAATTGATCTGTCAGTTGGGTCGGTGTTAGCATTGGCATCTGTCATTGCGGCGTGGTTGATAAATCGCGGGTGTGATCCGGCTGTAGGACTGCTCGTTGCCATCCTCATAGGATGCATTTGTGGCGCAATCAATGGTGCTCTTATCACTGTTGGGCGGCTCCCAGCTTTTGTTGCCACATTGGGCATGATGAGCGTTGCAAGGGGATTGGCTCATCTAATTAGCAAAGGCGTCAGCATCTTCATCCCGCAGAGTTGGTTTTGGAGCATAAGCAGCCAACGGATTGTCTTCTTACCGCTGCCGTTCATTATAGCGATGCTGGTTGCATTTATGGGGCATGTGATCCTTGCTTACACGCGCCTAGGAAGATATCTGTATGCAGTCGGGGGCAACTATGAGGCGGCTCGCCTATCCGGAGTCCCAGTCAGATGGGTGCTCATCACCGCCTTCATATTGTGTGGTCTTTGCACTGGGATAGCGGCGGTGGTGGAGGCATCACGCGTTACAATCGGTTCTCCAATGAGCGGCATTATGTATGAGCTGCATGCGATAGCCGCGTGCGTCATAGGTGGTGCAAGCTTATCTGGTGGGCGTGGGACGATACTTGGGACACTGGCTGGAGCTCTGCTCATGGCTGTTCTGCGCAACGGATGTGATGCGCTTAACTTGCGCTATGAATACCAACAAATAGTCATCGGCGTTGCAGTCATCGTTGCAGTCCTATATGACAGATGGCGCTACGCATCAAGGGCGAGTTGAGAGTTGTCCCGTGTCAATTAGTCCTCGTGGCGATCGGGGCTCGTTGAGCATTAATGGTGAGTTGTGGAACGCCCATCAACCGCATCTACGAATGACCCTTCCCGGGAGCGCGCCCGTGAGTTGACCATCCGAGACGACAGCGACACCGTTCACAAAGACATGCCTTATCCCGATTGGAGCTTTGTATGGCTCTTCGTAAGTGCTCGTGTCAATCACAGATTGCGGATCAAAGACGACGATGTCGGCATAGTTGTTTTGCCTCAATTCGCCGCGCCCCCTCAGCCCAAACTTTGATGCCGGTAGCGATGTCATCTTCCTTATGGCTTCGGTGAGCGTAAGGACGCGCCTCTCGCGAACATACCGCCCAAGTATTCTCGGGAATGTCCCGAAGGTTCTCGGGTGCGGTTTCCCTCTCAGTCCCTCCTTGCCATCTGCCGTGAACTTGCGTGCTGATGCATCCGTGCCAAACATTGTCCTCCCATAACGCATGACGCAAATCACATCATCCTCTGAGAGCGAGAAACGAATCATTGTGGTCTGCGCTTTGTCCTCTGTGAGGATGTATACAAGCGCATCAAATGGCTCTTTTCCGATAGCCTCAGCCACTTCGGTCATTCTCAATCCCTCAAATTGCCTCAGGTGCTCATGTGCCACCTCGGAGAGCATTATCTGCCCCCATTCCTCATCCGAGCCGAAAGCTTCCTCAACTTCCCTGCGCATGCGCTGCAGCATGCCCTCATCTTTCAGCCTCTGGAGCAATTGTTCGGTGCCGCCTGAATGCACCCACTTTGGGAGAACCATCTTGAGCGATGTCGCTGTTGCCGTATACGGATACTGGTCGCACGAGACATCCAGACCATGTTCATTTGCCCGCTCAATCATCGGCAGCGTCTGCTCAACCTTCCCCCAGTTGTCTTTGCCAACAGCCTTGTGATGTGATATCTGCACGGGAACACCAGTTTGCCTTGCGACATCAACCGCTTCATGCACGGCTTCAATTAACTCGGATGACTCGTTTCGCATGTGCGTCGCATATAAGCCGTTGTAATGACGCACAACTTTGCACAGCTCAACGAGCTCGTCAGGTTTGGAAAAACACCCCGGTGAATAAATGAGGCCGGACGAGAGCCCGATTGCACCTTCTTCAAGCGCTTCAGCCAACAGCATTTTCATCCGAGTCAATTCGTCTTCTGAGGGCTCTCTATCCTCTTCTCCCATTATCGCAGAGCGTATCGTGTTGTGCCCAACGAATGTGGCTATATTCACGCTCACCCCGCCACCCTCAAGCTCCCCAAGGAACTCGGCGAGCCTCCTCCAGCGCCCTTGGATTCCGTATGTGTGCAATGGTGTCGCCAATTGCGAGGCTGCATCCTCACCCAAAACTGGTGCCGGTGAGAAACCGCAGTTCCCGCACACCTCGGTTGTGATGCCTTGCATCACTTTACTCTCGCAAAGCCTGTTTACTAAAAGCTCTTGATCCGAGTGACCATGAGCGTCAATGAATCCGGGGCATGCCACCATGCCTGTGGCATCAATGACGAGTTTGTAATTTGCATCCCAGCCGCTCGGCACCTGTCCAATGTGCTCAATCCTATCGCCGCAGATGACTATGTCTGCAAAGAATGGTTGACTTCCAGTGCCATCAATAACTGTGGCATTCCGTATGAGTATCCTCTCACCCATTTTTCTCCCCCCTTGAGCTTTGACTTTCCGCTCAAGGATGCGAGTTTATCTCACTTTCGCAGCGCAGGGTTGCTGCTGCGCATTGAACCGGCAATGCTCATCTCCAAAATGCGTAAAGTTGTAATTCGCACGGCGTTGATGCAGCTGCATGTGCTGACCTTTGCAACCGGCATCAAGTTGCATTTTTGCTTTTTGGCATGTTGGCGTCCATTGAAGCCATCCGAGGGCATAATTTGTGGCATGATAATGAGTTCGGCAAACACAGCCTTGAAGGGCGGTGGGTTGTAATGGGCGACATATTTCGCGTTGGCATAGTCGGATGTGGACGGAAAGCCTCCACCATTGACGATGAGGCGCATTTGCGTTGGCTGACAAACTATGATGTTGTTCCGAGCACGCACACATCCGCATACCTGCAAAATCCGCACACCGAAATAGTTGCAGTGGCAGCTCGCACCGAGGAGTCACTTCGCCGATACATCTTGAGATGGGGCTTGCACGATGTGCACACATACACTGACTACCGCAAGATGTTTGAGAACGAGCAGTTGGACATAGTGAGTGTCGTCACGCATGCTGATATGCATGCTGAAGTGACCATAGCAGCCGCACGAGCCGGTGTGAAGGGGATCATCTGTGAGAAGGCTATGGCGACTTCATTGCGGGAGGCTGACGAGATGATAAGCGAATGCGAGCGAAACAATGTCAAGCTACTAATAAACCATCCGAGGCGCTACCATCCCACATTCATCAAAGCGAAGGGGTTACTTGACTCCGGCGCCATAGGTGAGTTGAGGAGCGTGCGTGGAGCTATCTGGACATTCCTCCTCCATAACGGAACGCACCTTTGGGATATGTTTTGCTACTTCGCTGGTGATGCCGAAACCGTTTGGGGGTATGTTGCCGATGAAGATGTGCCAGATCCGGGAGGATGCGCAATGATTCGCTTTAAGGGCGGCGTCATGGCATTTGCCGATGTGATGACCATGCAGGGCTTCAACATGCAGCTTTATGGCACCGATGGTCTGATTCACATAGACATGTTTCGTGAGGGCTTTCGCATTGAAGTTTACGAGGATGTGATACCGCCATCACCCGACAGACCGTATTACCAATTCCGCCCAAGGAGGATTTTGCGCAGCGAGCATGTTGGGGTAGAGCATCCATTTACGCCACCAATGCAAGCTGCAGTTCAGGATTTGATTGATTCAATTCGTGAAGATAGGCAACCACGCTCAAGCGGTTATGATGGGCGCAAAGCTTTGGAGCTCGGAATAGCCGTTCATGCATCGGCGAAGCGCAACGGCGCTGCAGTCCATTTGCCGCTCAGCGGCGAGCATAGAGCGTTGCGCGTAATTTCAAGGTGAAGGAGCACAGCGCGTGGTGATGCAACTTGGCTAAGCGAAAGACGAGGAAGGAGAAGGAGAGGGCAGCGAAGCGTTGGGAGCTGCTCAGGGAAATGACGCAGTTTGGATATGGCTTGCTGCCGGATGAGGTTGTGGAAAAGGCTTTCAAGGCTTATAGTGAGGCTGTCAAGCGATATGAGCGTGGTGAGTTGCGCGAAGCCGTGGAAGCATTATCTCGGGCATTACAGTTGAGCCCAAACGCTGTGCCAGCTTTAAAATTGCATGCGCGCATAATGATGCACCTTGAGCGATACGATGAAGCGATCTCTCTCCTGTCAAAGCTTTTGGAGCTCAGACCAAACGACGCTGAGTCTTATTTGGAACTCGGGTCGGCGCTTGAGCGCACAGGTCAATTAAGGCGAGCGCTTGATGCCTTTAGGAAAGCCGCTGAGATTGCCGCCTCACTCAGCCCGCAACCGAGTTGGCTTGATGAGCTAAATGCCCGATGTGAGCGGATTGAGAGGGAGCTTTCAAAGGAACGGGAATTGCGCTCGCTTCAGGAAAGGCTGAAGGAAGTTGAAGAACTCCTGCACCTCGCTGATGTGTATGAGGGGAGCGGCTTCCCAAGGCGCGCAAAAGACTACTTGCAAAGGGCTCTTGAGTTGAATCCCGAGGATGCCAAAGTGGCGCTTCGCATAGCTGAGATTGACATTGAGCTCGGAAATTTTAATGAGGCTTATGAGTTGCTCAACTCCATTGAGGAACGCCACCCAACATTTGCTGACAGTGTGCGGAGGCTAAAGGAAAGGCTCGCTCAAAAGGCTCCCCAATGAAACAACCAGCGGGGTTTTGATGATCCAGCTGCTGTTGGGCATGGAATGCTCATAACTTGCTTACAACCCACACCCTTTTCTGAGCGCGATGCCTGCGCTGCCACAGAAGGAGCAAATCACCAATGAGCCACAGTAAAATGGCGATGGCAGGGCGATAGCCGAGTGACATTTTGAGAGTGGGACTCCAAGTCCATATGGTTCCAAAGAGCGCACATAGAAGCCCAACCACTTTCATCACAAAGGCGGTCCAGCTGATGGGTTGGTTCACCCTCTTTAACATTGAACGATGCACCCATAGGCGCTCCTTACGAACGCAAATCGCCCTCCTGAGGATGGCAAACATTATCGCAGTGAATAGCACCCAACCGCATACAGCCCAAATGTCAAGGAAGCCGATGTAGAGGGTGAAAGCTGCCACCACCGTTTTGAACCTCTCAGTCAGCGTCTGTAGTTCGTAACTTTCCGGGCTCATCGGCAGATGCTCAAACCAAGTCATCGGCAGCGTCCTGCCGGAGCGCAGCGCTTCAATGGCATCGTTTGCATCTCGCATTTTGCCATGCAGGCATGTCGCTGTGAGGCTGTGCGCGCCAAATTTGAAATCGTTGCTCGCTATGAGCGCGAACCTGCCGTAAAAAGCCTGCCACAGCGGTATGTCATCGCTGATAATGCTCCTGTTGATGACCTCAAAGCCATCAACATGAAGCGCAAGCTCATCAATCCGATGACAAGCAGTCCAGGGATGGGCTACAATTACAGCGCCGCCAGCGGAGTGAACCTCGCTTATGACCCTCTCAAGTTCTTCGTCAGGGCTGTAATCTCGGTTGATGCCGAGCAGCAGCAAATGTGTTCCAGAATGCAATTCTTCCCCAACGATGACGATGGTCTTATAGCCTTTCGCCACGGCGTATTGTTGCGCATCAATGCCACCCTTGATTGTGTTTGTGTCGGTTACGGCTATGACATCAAAGCCGCGCCTGCGATGCCACTCAACCACGCCGGCTGGGCTGAATAGACCGCTTGAGTAATAAGTGTGCGCGTGCAAGTTGGCGACAGCACAGTTGTGCCCAGTTGCTCTATAGCGCATTGTTGGCGCGTAAAAACTCAGCCAACACGCCCCTGTGAACAACTGTGCGGAGAGCACCAGTGAGGCGATCAACTTGTGCAAGGTGTCACTGATGGTTTGCCCTCCGAGAAGGATTTGGGCAGAGATGGTGATGATGGCAGAAAACAGCGCTGTGAGAATCGCAACGCATATTGTGTCGGCGGTGCCAGCAATGAAGGCGAGGGCGAGTAAAGGCTCGGCGATTAAGCGGGCAATTGCATGTGGCTTAAGGGGCTCAACTTGAACATGCGAGCTCTGTTTTGCCACAACGACTTTCCACTCCGGGGAATATTCCAAGACGAAGTTGTAGGGGCGCTTCAATGCGCATTGAAGCGCCATGAGGATACCCACAATAACTGCCACGATGAGGAGCAACATAAGTCGGTGTGGTAGCTTCCTCTTGCCGAACTTGCCAGTTACTTTGATTGGTATAGGCTTGCTCATGATGCCCTTTGCTCGTCCGTTTGGGCTTCCCTGAACCCGAGCAATTCACCCACGATCTCCACCAGTGCCCTTGGTCTAAAGGGCTTGGTGAGATAACGGCTTGCGCCAAGCTCCATGCCTTTCCTTCTGTCCTCTTCGCCCCTTTCGGATGTGAGTATGATGACCGGTATTGAACTCAGGCTTGGGTCACCCTTCATAAAACTGAGCAGTTGCAGCCCACTCATCTCCGGCATGTGTATGTCAATGATTGCAAGGTCAATCCTTTGCTGCCTAAGAAGTCGCAATGCCTCAAAACCATTTGATGCTTCAACCACCTCGCACCCCTCGAGCAGGCGGAGAGATGCATTCACAATTTTGCGAAGCGTTTCCGAATCATCAACGATGAGCACGCGCTTGTTCTGTGTTTTCATAACGGTTTTGCCCCCCTCAGCGCAGTGCCCTTCCCCTCAATGTAGTTTATAGCGGATGCATCGCACAAAGCCAAATGCAGCTTGACATGCGCGCCATGCAGCTGCGCTGCTCCACCTGCAAGGGTGACACTTACGGCATATCAGCCAATGGTAGCTTTATAGCATGGTTTCACGACCGCCCTCCCTCAGCAGGTGCTCAAAGCCGCCTCATATGCCTGCATTGTCAACTCTGCCGTCCTTTCCCAAGTGTAAGTGTTTGCGACTTCAAGTCCAGCCCTTACCAACCTATGCGATAGTTCATCATCCGTTAGCACCCTCTCAATCGCCTCAGCGACTTCTCTCCAATCGTTCGGGTTAACCAACAAAGCGGCGTTGCGTGCAAATTCATTTACAGCTGGCGCGTCGCCAGCCACTACTGGTGTGCCGCATGCCATTGCCTCAAGAACGGGCAACCCAAAACCTTCGTAGCGCGATGGGAAGGCAAAAACATCGGCTGCGCTGTATAGGATGGAAAGCATTTCATCCGACACATACCCGGTGAAGACCAATCTGTTAGCAGCCTCACCGGCGACCTTCATGAGCAGCTGCTTCATGTATTCACTTGAAGCCCCGGTTAGCACAAGCCAGTCAACTGGCGCACCGTTTTGAATCAGCCTTCGGAAGGCGCGAGCGAGCACATGCGCGTTTTTCCTCGGTCGGAAGAAATTGACTGTGAGGATGAATCGCCCTCGTATGCCGAGCAACCGATATAGCTCCCTCTTAGCGGCTGCTTTTTCCATCGGCTTGAGGTGTGCCGAAACACCATATGGCGTCACGAATACCTTTTTCGGGTTCACCTTAAACAGCCTTACGACATCTCTTTTCGCGCTGTTTGATGGGACGAGCACAACCCTTGAGCGATGCAATGAGACGAAGCTTAGCGCATTGGTTATGATGCGTGTCTTCACACTTGATGGCTCAATGAACATTGCTGATATGGCATCATGCATCGTCACCGCTGTCGGGCATGTGCACAGTGGCGGGACAATATACTCCGCATGGAAGAGTCCAATGCCATCTCGCCTCGCTGCAGCAGTGACTTGGAACAGCGTCCACCACCACCCGGATGGCGCGCGCAGCGGCACCCACTTTGCCCTGTCTGGTAAAGGCATCAGGTCTGCAACATCGCATGGATGGTAATAGAGCATTGCTTCATAGTTGGTGAATTGCTTTGCGAGTTCGCTCACGAGATTGAGCATGTAAGTTCTCATCCCTGTCCAACGCATTGCTGCTGGGCGTGCATCGTATCCGATGCGCACGGTAATTTCACCTCATGCGCTTGCATCCGCTGCTGCTTCCTCAAATGCGTTTAATGTGAGCATTGCCGTCTGCTCCCATGAGAACTGTGAAGCCCTTTCCAATCCCTTTCGGCTTAGCTCGGTGCGCAGGTCGCAATCGGTGAGCAACTGCATTAAAGCTTTAGCCCAGCCATCCACATCATTTGGATCAACCATCAATGCGGCGCCTTCGGCTATCTCCGGCAATGCGGGTGCATTGCTGCATATAACAGGTGTGCCACAAGCCATAGCTTCAATGACTGGCAATCCGAAGCCCTCGGCAAGCGATGGATAGATAAGCGCCTCAGCGCCGCAAATCATCGCCGGAAGGTCATCATCAGGGACATAACCAATGTGTATGACTTCCCTATCAAGTCCGAGGCGCCCAATTTCACTGATTGTATCTTCGCCATACCATCCGACATCACCAACAAGGACAAGTTTGTGCGGTAGCAAGCCCTTGAGCGCAGCGAATGCCTTTAACAGCGTGGGCAAATTCTTTCGTGGCTCTATCACCCCGACATATATGACAAATTGTTTTGGCAACCCATACTTGCGAAGCACATGCTCAATCTTCTCCCTTGGCTGTGGCTTAAAATGTTCAGCCGGCGCGAGTGGCGTGACGACAATCTTTTCCCTCGCGAAGCCAAACAAGTTTGCCAGTTGTTCCTTAACGGCATTTGAGAATGTGAGCAGTCGCTTTGCCCTCCTTGCCCAAAGCATCGTGATTCGGGTGGCATCAATCGTTGATGGTAAGTGGCAGTGAGGGTGGGTGAGTGGAGTTAGGTCAAAGATGGTGAGCACAAGTGAGCCGCGCAGATATGGCAGGAACGGGTAGAATGGCGAGAAGTAAACATCGGGTTTGCCGAAGAGGGCATCGCCGATTGGCAGCTTGTTAAACCGCAGGAACAAGAGCCGCAATTTGCGGTTGTGAAAGAGCCTCGTCGGGAAGGGAGTGATGTTTATCTTGACGCGCCCGCTTGCCGAGTCGGGTATAGGAACACCCTTCGCATCCAATGGGCGCTTCAACATGCATCCGTGCCAGATGGTGTAATGGTTACATGAGTCTATGCTTAACAGCTTCCGAAGAAGCTCCCTAACATATATACCAGAGCCCGCCGGTCGCCTAAACACCTCAATTGGCGCGTAAAAAAGGATTTTCATCGCAGGTTCACATTCACCTGATGGGGTTTCAAAGATGCCAATTGCCAATTTTGGCACGCCGACATGAGGTGGCACATGGGATGTGTTTTTTGATATGGTGGTGAGGCGAAATGGGGATCGTGCGCTCGCTGCAGCGGTTGGGCAGGCTAATGCTTGTCTTGAATCCCGCTGCATGTCTGATATTGCTTACGGAGGGTAAAGGAAGAGCAAGGGCATACCTGTCGCACATTTGGTGGACATTCGCCACCCGTAAATCATTGCCGGTTTTCACCACCTCGCCATTGCTCCTTCCAAGGGCAAGGGTTGAGGAGATCTTTGAAGGGATTGATATAAGCCATATTGAGATGCTTTACCCCATGCCCCGTCCCGGTGGCGTTAGCGTTGAGGAACTCATTATCATATGTGCCATTGTGCGGATGCTCAATCCGAAACTCATCGTTGAGATAGGGACATGTGAGGGCAGGACGGCATTGAATATGGCATATCACTCACCGGAAGATGCGCAGTTGATCACACTTGACTTGCCGCCCGATTTGCTGCCGCAGAGTCCGGAAAGGACAGTTGAGAGCGGGCCTGATTATCGTCAAATGGGGATGCCAAGGCCGGGCACACTGTTTGAGAACCATCCGCTCAAGCGCAAGATAAAACTTGTGCTTGCCGATTCAACGAAGTTTGATTGGACGCCATATGACGGGTTGGTTGACTTGGTCTTCATTGATGGTGCGCACGATTTCGTTAGCGTCATGAAAGACAGCGAGAATGCCCTGCGCATTGTGAAAAGTGGCGGGGTCATCTTATGGCACGATTATGGTGTTGTGGAGGGAGTTACGGCGGCTTTGAATGGGCTCGGAAAGCGCTACCCGATAAAGCACATAAGCGGGACAAGCATAGCATGCCTGCGAACTTAGGAGTGACAAGCCGATGGCGCGCATAGCAGTTGATGCACGCCCATTGGTGAAGGGTGGGCGCACCGGCGTTGAAAATGTGAGCCATCAATTCTTGAATCTCATCCTGCGCGCCCGATTGGAGCACCAATGGTATTTCTACTTCGCCGAACCACCATCAATTGACCTTCCGCCGGAGATACGCTGGCGGAGTTATCGCGGCAAAGGATGGCTTCGCTTAGTCGTCCCGATTTGGTTGCTTGTTGATCGCATTCAGCTTGTTCACTTCGGAATAGCGTATGTGCCGCCACTCGCAAGGTTCACGCCATCAAAGGTTGCAGTCACAGCATGCGATGTTATGTGGCTTGATGACATCAGCATCATTGACCCGCCGAGCCGTAAATTCATCCTTAAGGGCGTTCTACCGTCGCTCAAATATCGTTCCGATCATTTGATTGCGATATCCAAAGCCACAAAGTCAGACCTGATTTGCAAGCTCGGTGTGCCAAGTGAAAGGGTGAGCCTCGTTTATCCTTATGTGCCGGAAAGGTTTAAGCCGATCCAAAACGCAGGCGATGCCGTAAGGCAACTTTATGGGATTGATGGGCGCTTCTTCCTCTTCGTGGGTGTCGCCAAGCCGAACAAAAACATCGGGAGGTTGTTGGATGCGTTTTCGCTTGTGCGCGCGTCGCATCCGGATACTAAGTTGGTCATTGCCGGGTTCGTCATGCCGTTTTGGGAAGAGACGCAGCGCATACTGCGCGGCGAGCCGAATGTAATTTGGTTGCGCTATGTCCCTGATGATCATCTTCCGCTGCTCTACAGCGCTTGCGTCGCTTTTGTTTCCCCGGCATTAAACGAGGGCTTCGGGTTGCCGCTTCTTGAGGCAATGGCATGTGGTGCGCCAGTCATAGCGGGCAATGCCGGAGCACAACCCGAAGTTGTTGGTGATGCCGGACTGCTTGTAGACCCGTTTGATGTTGATGGCATTGCGGATGCCATGAAAGCCATACTCGGTGATGCATCACTGCGCTCCAGAATGTCGGCGGGCTCAATTGAGCGTTCTCACATGTTTAATGCGGAGCGCTCATTGGAGCAATTGTTGCTCGCATATGAGCGAGCATTGGGCAAGGGTTGAGTGTGTCCTCACATCGTTTTAGCTTCGCTCAACGGCTCGCGTCATGCTGCAATATCGGTAAGTGGCTTTTGAATGGGAGCGCTCTCTGGCTGTAGCGATTGCCCACAGTTCATCCCGATGCGTGGAGGTGCACAAGTATGCCCGCCACTCCATCTGAAGTGATAGCCATGGCTAAGGAGGAGAATGTGCAAGTGATTGATTTGCGCTTTACCGATTTGTTCGGCACATGGCAGCACTTCAGCTTGTCCATGCGCGAGTTCTCGGAGGAGGTCTTTGAAAGTGGCATCGGATTTGATGGCTCATCAATACGCGGGTTCCAAGAGATACATGAGAGCGACATGGTGCTCATCCCGGATCCGCAAACAGCGTTCATTGACCCATTCTTTGATGTTCCAACGATGGTGCTCATATGCGATGTTGTTGACCCAGTGACGCGTGAACGCTACCCAAGGGATCCAAGATACATCGCCCAGAAGGCTGAGCGTTACTTGATAAGCACGGGGATAGCTGACACAAGCTACTGGGGTCCGGAAGCCGAGTTCTTCATCTTCAACGATGTCCGTTATGACAGCGCATCAAACTATTGCTATTACTTCGTGGATTCGCTGGAGGGCATATGGAACTCCGGGAGGGAGGAAAACCCAAATCTCGCTCACAAGTTGCGCCATAAAGAGGGATACTTCCCAGTGCCGCCGTCGGACACACTCCAAGATATTCGTTCGGAGATAATGCTCACGCTTGAGCGCGTAGGAATACAGTGCGAGGTTCACCATCACGAAGTGGCAACGGGTGGGCAAGGAGAGGTTGACCTTCGCTATGATACGCTTGTTCGCATGGCTGACAAAGTTTTGGTGCTCAAGTATGTCGTGAAGATGGTCGCAAAGAAGCACGGTATGACAGCCACATTTATGCCAAAGCCGTTATTTGGCGACAATGGCTCGGGAATGCATACCCATCAGAGCTTGTGGCTTCGCGGCACAAACTTGTTTTATGATGAAAGGGGCTATGCGCAGCTAAGCACGATTGCGCGCTATTACATCGGTGGATTGATGAAGCACGCTCCGGCGCTACTCGCATTTTGTGCTCCAACGGTCAACTCTTATAGGCGGCTTGTGCCGGGTTATGAAGCGCCTGTCAGATTGGCATACTCTCAGAGGAACAGGAGCGCATGCATTCGCATCCCAGTCTACTCACGAGACCCGAAGGCGAAGCGTATTGAGTTCCGACCGCCAGACCCAAGCTGCAATCCGTATCTTGCATTTGCAGCTATGCTCATGGCTGGCATTGATGGCATCTTAAACCGCATAGACCCGGGTGAGCCAGTGGACAAAAACATTTACGACCTCCCACCCGAGGAGGCAAAGGCGATTCCAGTGTTGCCATCCTCACTTGAAGAGGTGTTGGAGCATTTGGAAGCCGACCACACATTCCTGCTGCGTGGGGATGTGTTCACCGAGGATGTGATACGGGTTTGGATTGAGTGCAAACGAAGGGAGATTGACGCGCTGCGCATACGCCCGCACCCGTATGAGTTTTACCTTTACTACGACGCATAAGGTTCGGTTGGCGCATTGCACATGCTATTGGTGAGTTCTGTGAATGTGGGTTTGGATGTCAATGTGAGCCGAGTGAGCAGCGCTTAAAGCGCTAAAGCGATACCGCAGCATGAGCAATACTGAATGTGTAGGTTGGCGGTGCCCAAGAATGATGTGAGCAGCTTAACATTCTCAAGTGGAAGGGGGTAGGAGGATATGCCTCACATGAAGGCGGCGGTGTTGCATGGCATCAATGACATTCGGATTGAGGAAGTTGAGATGCCGAATATCAAAAACGACGACGATGTGCTTATACGCATAAGGGCTGTCGGGATTTGCGGTTCGGATATCCATTACTACCGGGAGGGACGCATAGGCAGGTTCGTCGTGACGAAGCCGCACATATTGGGACATGAGTGCAGCGGCGAAGTTGTGGAAGTTGGGAAGGCTATTAAGCACTTGAAGCCGGGTGACAGGGTGGCCATTGAACCCGGTGTTGGATGCCGCAAGTGCAAGTATTGCCATGAGGGGCGATACAACCTTTGCCCCGACGAAACTTTTATGGGGACACCACCGACGAATGGTGCATTCACTGAGTATGTTGTATGGTCTGGCGACTTCGTCTACAAACTTCCCGACGAAATCCCATACGAGGCTGGTGCGCTTTGCGAACCGCTCGCTGTGGCTCTCCATGCAATCAACATGTCGGATATGAAGCCTGCGGCAACTGTGGCTGTGCTCGGCTGTGGACCAATTGGGTTGGCTCTGATTCAGGCTGCGTTGGCAAGCGGCGCTTCGGATGTCATAGCGACGGACATATACCCGTTGAGGTTGGCTAAGGCTAAAGAGCTTGGTGCAAGTCATGTGTTTAACGCCAATGAGGTGGACGCAGTTGAGGCGATACTTGATGTCACAGGCGGTGCTGGCGTTGATGTTGTGTTTGAGGCTGCCGGATCAGTCGTGACTCAAAGGCAATCATTTTCAGTGGTTAAGAGCGGCGGTGTGATCGTGCTTGTGGGAATGACCGCAGAGGCGACAACCGAAGTCCCGCTGCTTGACTTGATCACGCGTGAATATCAGGTGCGCGGGATATTGCGCTATGCAAACAGCTATCCACAGGCGGTAGCGTTCACAATCCTTGGAAGGGTCAATTTGCTCCCGATGGTCACTCACCGCTTCCCACTGGATAAGGCGGTTGAAGCGCTTGAGCTTTCGGACACGCGTAAGGACGAGTCAATCAAAGTCATGATCACGATGGATTGAGGCAGTGATGCCGTGCCTCTTCGTTAACGCGTCACTGTGACTCACAGCGGTCTCATTTGATGGGCGAACGATGACGGAGTTTAGATTGAAGGACAAATTCTATGTTGAGACGCTTGCAAGAGCTGTTGATGAGGTGCGCTTTGAGAGGCGTTGGAGGCTGCGCATAAGCATCGGCAAGGATGGGTGCACAGTCAAATTGCACCGTTTCATCTTTCCCGTCACCATTCTCTCCGTCAATCATGATGTGGTCAGGATATTTAGGCGGGAGGGGTGGGTTGTGTGGGAGGCGTATCAAAAGCGAGCGTTGGCGCAGGAGCCATTGCGCAGGCTGATTGATGAGTTGCGATTTTGGGACCTGCTCATGAGGTAATCCTGCTGAGCGGTAGTTTGTTGGGTTTGTTTGCATCGGTAAAGCGGTGTGTGGCGGGTGAGATTCAATGGCGCATGTTGAAAGGTATCTTGTCAGCGCGAGGGATTGCGAGAGCAGTGGGATGGTAGTGCGCCATTACGATTCCGTCGTGATCGGCAGCGGCATAGCTGGGCTTTGGACGGCACTGAAATTATCGCAGCTGGGTGACTTGAAGATCGCCATCGTAACCAAGTCATCTGCGCACGAGTGTAACACTTATTATGCTCAAGGTGGAATTGCCGCGGTGACAAGCCCCAATGACTCACCGGAGATGCACTTCAAGGACACGGTCAACGCTGGTGCGGGTCTGTGCAACGAAGAGGCTGTATGGACGCTCGTCTCGGAAGCGCCTGATAGGGTCAATGAGCTATGCTTCCTCGGGGTCAGATTTGAGATGGAGGATGGGAAGCCGAAGTTGGCTCATGAAGGTGCTCACAGTGTCAGGCGAATCATCTACGCGCTGGGGGACAGAACTGGGTATGAGATTGAACGGGTGCTGCTCGGGAAGGTGAGGGAAGCAAAGATTGACCTCATTGAATGGGCGTTTGCTATTGACCTGCTCGCGGATGATGAGTGCTTTGGTGTGCTTGTCTGGTCGGAGCAGGACGGCAGATACATGGCGTTGGTTTCATCAGTCACATTCATATGCACTGGTGGCATCGGGCAACTTTACGAATCAACCACAAATGCAAGGGTGGCAACGGGCGATGGGTTAGCTTTGGCATATCGTGCCGGTGCTGAGCTATCGGACATTGAGTTTGTGCAATTTCATCCCACCGCGCTCGTTGAGAGGCGTTCTCAGAGGTTGCTTTTGAGCGAGACGATGCGCGGCGAGGGCGGCATCTTGCTCAATGTAAATGGTGAGCGCTTCATGCCGCGTTATCATCCGATGGCGGAGCTCGCCCCAAGAGACATTGTCAGCCGAGCAATATTTTGCGAGATGAAGCGCTTCAACACGGACCATGTGTTTCTTGATGTGAGGTCGCTCGGAGCCGAGTTCATAAGGCGCCGTTTCCCATTCATCTACGAACAATGCCTTGAACGCGGCTATGACCCATCAAAACAACCATTGCCGGTAGCACCCGCAGCACACTATCTTGTAGGCGGCATTAAGGTTGACCTTTTCGGGCGCACGAGCATCCGCAGGCTATTTGCAGTCGGTGAAGCGGCTTGCACCGGCTTGCATGGTGCAAACAGGCTTGCGAGCAACTCGCTCAATGAAGCCCTTGTCTTTGGGCATAGAGCTGCGATTGCAGCTGCCAAACTTATAGCTCGTGGGCATCCGAATTTAGATCCAAAGGCATTGCTGCCAATCAAGGTGCCGGCTGGGAAGGATGTCAATTTCGTCCACATGAGAAGCAGCCTTCAAAAGCTCATGCAAGAGAGCGTTGGGATAGTGCGCACAGGACAGGGGCTCGGGATGGCTCGTTCGCAGCTTGAATATTGGCTTGAAGCGATAAAGCGTGTCCCGCCGGATGTCAGGGCATGGGAGACAATAAACATGCTCCTTGTTGGGAGGCTGATAGTTGAATCGGCGTTGAGGCGCACCGAAAGTAGGGGTGCGCATTACCGTGAAGATTACCCGACGAGGGACGACACAAGTTGGGCAATGCACATCGTTCACAAGCCCATCGTTTGCGAGAACGGCGTCCTGGTTCCCGGGATGGTTGGCTTGGAGAGGGTGGTTAGGGTAAGGGAGAAGCAATCCAAAGATGCAAGCGATTAAGATGGCAGGGAGAAAAGGCGCGGGGTGATGATTTGATGCGCAGGAAAAAGAGCGGAAGGTTTGTTACGATATGTGAGACGGAGTTGCTGCGCAAAAGAGGGGTTACGAAGGTGAGCTGCGAAACCGGTTTGACGCATTTTGCCATCCCGCTATACGGCGATGACGGCAAGGTTGCGCAATGGCGCGTCCGAATTGTGCGTGCGTTGAGTGAGGCTGGGGTTAGACCAATGCTTGTCAAGTTTCACCCGCAAGCGTTGCACTTCACCGTTCATTCGGAGGAGCGCGAGATGGCGCTAAATGTTTTGAGCGGGCTGCGCCTTAAAGGGGAGCCGAAGGTGACCGATAATTGTTGCCTTATCGCCGTCATATCTTCCGCGATGCGGGACCTCCCCGGAGTGATGTCTCGTATTGCCGAGACGGCGTTGAACCTATCGGTTGATGTCCTTGAAATCAGCGATACGAGGTCAGCAGTCCTGTTGCTCGCACATGTTGAGAAATGGGAGCTGCTTTTATCCGCTTTCCGTAAGGCGTTCGGAATTGGGCGGTGATAGCGCTTTGATTCATCTTCAGCTGTAGAGGTGATGCGCATGCCCTCATCTGGCAGGATAATTGTCCAGAAGTTTGGCGGGACTTCCGTTCACCCGATGGAGAACCTCATGTCGTCAGCGAGGTGTGTCATAAAAGCAATACATCAGGGGTGGACTCCTGTGGTGGTTGTTTCGGCGCCCGGGAGGAAGGGCGACCCATACGCCACTGACACTTTGAAGAAGCTCGCCGAGGATATAAATCCACAAGTGCCAGTCAAGCCGAGGGAACTTGATCTCTTGATGACTTGCGGCGAGATCATTTCAATCGTGCTCATGGCGCAGGCAATAAGGGTAATTGGTGGATACGACACAATAGCGTTGACTGGTGGACAAGCGGGCATTTACACGGACTATGAGTTTGGCAATGCCGCCATCCTTGAGATTGACACTCGCTACATACGCAGATGCATTAGGGAGGGCAAGATACCAGTTGTTGCTGGCTTCCAAGGTGTGACGAAGCGCATGGCAGGAGGGGAATATGTTCACGGCGCCATAACCACACTTGGCAGGGGCGGCTCAGACACAACTGCTGCTGCGCTCGGGAAGGCGCTTGGAGCGCAGCTGATTGAAATCTACACCGATGTGGATGGCGTTATGACTGCCGACCCAAAAATCGTCGGTGCGAAAGCGCGCAGGCATGAAAGCTTAACTTATGAGGAGTTGTCCGAGCTTGCGCATCTCGGCGCAAGGGTTGTTCATCCGAGGGCAGTTGAAATTGCTCATGAGAGCATGGTGCCGTTATGTGTCAGAAGCACTGGAGCTACTTCCGTGGGCACAATGGTGGACAAATCGCTCGGGGAGTTTGGCAGCGGGTTTCATCGCATAACCGGCATAACACAATCCGCCCCAGTTGCGCACTTCAAGATAGAAGTTGAGAGGGAAAGCGACCTGCCCGAAGTTGAAATGCTCGTTTACAGGGCGCTCGGAGATTGCAAGATCAGCGTTCACTTTAATGTGCGCTCAAAGAGAGGCTTTGAGTTCGTCGTCAATCGTGAGGCGATGCGCCAAGCCTTGGAAGTGCTTGATGGTTTGCCGATAAATGTCGGAAGGGATAAGCATGAGCGCACTTATGTCCTGTCGGCGGATTCGGGCAGCGACTCATTCAATGTCAAGCTGCGCATGCTTAAGGAAGCCATGAGGCGCTCAGGCGGGCAGTCGGAGCTCAGGGTGACGAGGATGGAAATCGGTGCGGACAGAGCGGTGGTCTCAATCGTTGCCCCAAATGTGAGGGAGCATCCATCAGTGCTCGCACAAGCATTGGATGCATTGCTTGAAGCCAAAGTTGATGTCCATCAAATGTCGGACGCCGATCACTCACTTTCATTCCTCGTGTATGAGGAGGATGCAGCCAAAGCGGTAAGGGTGTTGCATAGCAAGTTTGTTGAGGTGGCATAAGGGACAAAGCTGCACTTCATCTCGCCGGGGGGCGCAAATTGCGCCCATTGCCGTAATCCCGTCCAATCAATCGCTGCGGGTGGTTACCGTGAATTTTGTTGCAGATTATTGGTATGTGGCTCTATTCGCCCTCATGGGTGTCATGTTCATTTTTGCGGCGCTGTTCCTCGCATGGTTAATCCGCCCGCATAACCCAACGCAAGATAAACTCATGCCGTATGAATGCAGTGTGCGTCCATTGGGGGATGCAAGGGTTCAGTTTCGCATCATCTTTTACCTCGTCGCGCTGCTGTTCCTCGCATTTGATGTTGAGGTTGTTTTTCTGTTCCCATGGGCTGTTATCCTCGGAGAGCTTAGCGGCATGGGACTTGGATTGCTCGCTTGGTTTGACATGATGCTATTCATCGGCATATTGTTGGTCGCTTGGCTGTATGCATATCGCAAGGGTGTGCTTGATTGGTGAGTTTGACCCAGAGGTGAAGGTTGTGTGCCTTTGAGCGAGAGCCAACTTGAGGATGAGATTAAACGCAAGCTTGCACAGGTCCCGATGTCATTCAAGGTAGGCAAGAGTGGGTTGGAAGTGTGCGTTGATAGCAAGCATTTGATTGAGCTCTGCAAGGTGCTGCGTGACGAACCATTGCTGTGCTTTGATTACTTGCGTTGCATCAGCGCCGTTGATTGGATTGACGATGGACGGATAGAGGTCGTCTACCACCTTTACTCAATGGCTCACGGGCATTGCATCGTCGTTAAGACGAGCGTCCCGAGGGAAAGCGCGATGTTGCCATCGGTGAGCGGCATTTGGGCGGCTGCTGACTGGCTTGAGCGTGAGGCTTATGACCTCATGGGTGTGCTCTTTGAAGGGCATCCCAACTTGAGGAGGATACTACTGCCGCATGATTGGGAGGGGCATCCGCTCCGCAAGGACTACGCTTATGACCCGATAGAGTTTGATGAAGAGTATGCTGCGAAGGTGCGGCGTGGTGAGATGCCTTGAAGCTGCGAGGCAATTGCCAAAGCGACTTCAATGGCTCTGTGCAGCCAAGTCAGTTGATGGTTGAGGAGGCACGCCCAGGTGAGGCACTCAAGACCGACCAACTCATCCTCAACATGGGACCACAACACCCGAGCACTCACGGCGTGCTGCGCATGATACTCACCGTTGATGGCGAGTGGGTTGTTTCAGCGGAGCCGGATATAGGCTACCTGCACAGGGGCTTTGAGAAGCTCGCAGAGATGCGCGAGTATGAGCAGACGATTTTCCTGAGCGACCGATGGGACTACCTCTCATCAATGAGCAACAACATCGCCATGTCGCTTGCGGTTGAGAGATTGCTTGACATTCAAGTCCCAGAGAGGGCGCAGTGGATACGAATGCTTGTCGCCGAGCTGCAGCGCATAGCATCCCACCTTGTGTTCATCGCAGCATACGGTTTGGACACAGGTGCTATGACGCCCTTCTTTTACTGCTTCCGTGAGAGGGAGCGCATAGTCACGCTGTTTGAAATGCTTTGTGGGGCGAGATTGACATATCACTATGTTCGGATTGGTGGCGTAGCAGCTGACCTCCCGGATGGCTTCCTTGAGGAGCTTGAATCCCTCATCCCGATGCTGCGCAGCGGGTTTGACGAAATTGACGAGCTGCTCATCTTCAACCCGATCTTCATGGAGCGCACAAAGGGGGTTGGAATTATACCGCCTCACTTGGCTGTGAGCTACGGTCTTTCCGGTCCGATGATAAGGGCAAGCGGCATACCGTATGATGTGCGCAGGTGTCACCCTTATCTCCTTTACGACGCCGTTGATTGGGATGTGGTCACGCATGATGGCTGTGACAGTTGGGCACGAGTTTGGGTGCGCTCGCAGGAGATGCGCCAAAGCCTGCGCATAGTTGAGCAAGCAATTGAACATCTCAAGGGTATGCCAAAGGGCGAGGTGAGGGCAAAGCTCGGAAGGTCAATTCGCCCGCCTAAGGGGGATTGCTATGTGGCAATAGAGTCGCCGAGGGGCGAACTCGGAATTTACATTGTGAGTGATGGCTCAACAAAACCATACAGGGTGAAAATACGGGGACCGTCATTCGTCAACCTCTCAATTGCGCCGAGGGTGCTTCCCGGAGTGAAGATCGCAGACCTCGTGGCAATACTCGGCAGCTTTGACCTTGTCATGGGAGAGGTGGACAGATGAACCGAATTGGGTTGGCATGGCTGTGTGAGAGGCTCCTCGGGTGGACTGGTGTGCCGGTTGAATTCTGGGTTGGTCTTGTGGTTGCCGTGATCATTTTCCTCTTCATGAGCGTCGTTGTGCTTGCGCTCGTCTATCTATTTCGCAAGTTTGCCGGCTTCATACAGGTGCGCCTCGGTCCAAGGTATGTCGGACCAAGGGGTGTGCTGCAGACCATCTGCGATGCTATCAAGTTACTCGCCAAGGAGGACATCATACCAGCCGAAGCCGATAAGGGCATATTCATTGCGGCACCATTGATCGTTTTCCTGCCGGCATATCTCGTCTACATCGTCATACCACTTGGGCAGCCGCCGCACCTCCAGCCGAAGGACTTGAACTTGGGTATCCTGTATGTGCTCGCCATAACTTCAATCACCGTTGTCGGGATAGTAACAGCCGGATGGGCTTCCGGAAGCAAGTGGGCAACAATTGGCGGCATGCGCAGCGGTGCTCAGCTTATCTCTTACGAGGTGCCAATGTCTCTTTCAGTGCTCATCCCTGTGCTCATCTCGGGCTCGCTCAGCATGAAGGACATAGCGGAAGCACAGGGGAATCGCTTCTGGAACTGGAACGCATTCAACATCAACTACTTCGGGTTGACGCTTGTAGCCTTCATCGTCTACATGATATGCGCTCTCGCCGAAACAAACCAAATACCGTTTGACCTGCCGGAAGCGGAGAGCGAGTTAGTTGCCGGCTACAATGTAGAATACAGCGGGATTCGCTTTGCCTTCTTCTTCCTTGCCGAGTTCTCCAACCTGTTCGTTGTCTGCGCAATTGCCACCACGCTTTTCCTTGGCGGCTGGCATGCTCCACTTCCATTCATGCCCGATGATGGGCTTTGGTCTGTGGTTTGGTTCATGCTCAAGACTTGGGCTCTCGTCTTTATCGCCCTTTGGATAAGGTCAACTTATCCGAGGGTGCGAATTGACCAACTTATGGAATTCGCATGGAAGAGGTTGTTTCCCGTCATGCTCGCCGAATTGGGCATAGTGTCGCTCTTGGTTGCGCTGAGGTGAGCCGAATGAACGGCAGCTTCGTGTGGTGGGCTTTCTTCTACGCCCTATCGGCATTCATCCTGCTAAACGCCATCATGGTTGTGGCTGGCAGGAATCTTTTCAGGTGCGCTCTGCATTTGATGCTCGTGTTCCTCGGCGTTGCCGGGCTGTTCCTGTTGCAAGGGGCGATCTTCTTAGCCGGTGTGCAAGTGCTCATTTACACCGGTGGTGTCACTACGCTCATACTCTTCGCCGTCATGCTCAGCGAGGAGGTCGTTGGGAAGGGGAGGCGGCTTGTGAGTGCGAATGTGGGCATCGGTATAAGCGCAGCCGTGTGCTTCTTTGGTCTGGCGCTGACCATCTTGGGCACAGCGGTTGTCAAGCTGCCGGCAAACTATGAGGTGCAGATTGCACCGCTGGCGCAGTTCGTTGCAGAGGCGGCTTCCTCACCGATGGGTAATGTGCGCGCTGCCGGTGTAGGATTGGTCACGCAATTCCTTGTGCCATTTGAGTTTGCATCCGTGCTCCTGCTGGTTGCGGTTGTCGGCGCAATAACTGTTGCAAGGCTCGCCGGTGGCAAGTGAGCTTATCCATGCCGTGAAAGGTCGGATCGGCAGGTGTTAATGATGGGGGTGTGGCTCATGCATTACTTGGTTCTCTCGGCGCTGCTCTTCTCAATCGGCATTTACGGCGTGCTCACGAGGCGAAACGCAATCGCGATCCTGATGGGGATAGAACTTATGCTCAATGCCGTCAACCTCAACTTTGTGGCTGTGTGCTCCGCCTTAACGCCAAATCAGATAACGGGACAGCTATTTGCAGCTTTTGTGATCGTAGTTGCTGCCGCTGAAGCTTGCATAGGGTTTGCCCTCATCATAGCCATCTACAGGAACTTCGGGAAGGTAAATGTGGATGACATTAACATCATGCGGTGGTAGGCTGCCTGCGAAGGGGTGAGAGGATGAGCATTGCTTCGGTTGTGCCGTTGCTCATTTTGGGATTGCCGTTTCTGGCATTCCTAATCTGCGCGCTGGTCGGATATAAATTGCGCGAGCGCGCCGCATTGGTTGCGCTGTCACTTGTCGGTCTGTCATCGTTACTCTGCCTCTTTACATTCGGCGCCGCAATCATCTCAGCCTGCTCGGGAAAGGATGTCCTTGCGCAGGGCGTCTGGATGCGCATTCAAGTTGGCAGTGGTAAGGCACAGCTCACAATCCCGATCGGTTACATCATTGATCCCCTCACATCCGTTATGCTTTTCGTCGTGGGCTTCATCGGATGGTGGATAATGCTCTATTCAGTCGGATACATGCACGGCGATGTGCGCTATCACCGTTACTTCGCATACATGTCGCTGTTCATGGCGTCCATGCTCGGGCTTGTGCTCGCAAACAACTTTGTGATGCTTTACATCTGCTGGGAACTCGTCGGGCTGTGCTCCTACCTCCTCATCGGCTTTTGGTATGAGCGTGAAGCAGCTATGCGTGCATGCAAGAAGGCTTTTATAGTGACGAGGCTCGGCGACACCGGGTTTGCGCTCGGCATCTTCCTCATCGCTACAATCACTGGCAGCGTTCTCTTTTACTCCACCGACGGCATTGATGGCATCTTCACATTGCTTCGTGATGGTTCGCTACCGCATAGCAACCTTCTTGCGCTCGCCCCCGTTTTGCTCTTCTTCGGGGCAATCGGCAAGTCGGCACAATTCCCATTGCATGTTTGGCTTCCGGACGCGATGGAAGGACCAACGCCGGTCAGTGCTTTAATTCACGCTGCCACAATGGTTGCAGCCGGTGTTTACATGGTCGCAAGATGCTATGTGCTGTTTGATGAGCGCATCGTCGGCGTGTTGACGCTGTTTGGAAACACAGTGGCATTGTCGTCGGGTAAATTCGTCGCACATATTGGGTGCTTCACCGCCTTCATGGCTGCCACAATCGCCCTTGTGCAGACCGACATCAAGCGCATACTCGCATACTCAACTATAAGCCAACTCGGCTACATGATGATGGGGCTCGGGCTCGGCGCATATTCAGCCGGCACATTCCATCTGATGACGCACGCCTTCTTTAAAGCGCTGTTGTTCCTATGTGCCGGAAGCGTCATCCATGCTATGCAGACAAATGAGATCTTTCACATGGGCGGTCTGAGAAGAGCCATGCCGATAACATTTGCCACTTATCTGATTGGCATGGCGGCACTCGCCGGAATACCGCCGCTTTCCGGCTTTTGGAGCAAGGACGAGATATTGGCACATGCCTTCTCACACAACAAGCTGCTATGGGCTGTCGGTGAAGTGACGGCATTCCTTACGGCTCTTTATATGGCGAGGCAGCTTTGCATCGTCTTCTTGGGTGAGCAAAGGAGGCATGATGTTCATCCGCATGAGAGCCCGCCAGTGATGTTGATCCCGCTCATCATACTCTCCATCGGGGCTGCGTTTAGCGGCTTTGTCGGGATGCCTTGGGCAAACCTGTATGGCAAGTTCGTGAGCTATGGCGAGTCGCACAGTGCAGGACACGGTTCATCGGCATTCGTGATGTTCGTGTCGCTGTGCGCCTCACTTCTTGGCGTCCTATTTGGCTATCGCCTTTATGGCACAAGATGCATTACAAATGCTGCCGAAGACCCACTTCGGTCACTCCTCGGCGGAGCTTACTCGTTCCTTGAAGCCAAATGGCACTTGGATTGGTATGAGGGCGCAAGGGTGAGGCGGGCTTTCTTTGGCACCGTTAACCGTTGCAGGGCATTTGACCTCGGCGTTGTTGACGGCTTTGTGAATCTCATCGGGTGGACTACGGCTTATGTCCTCGCATATCTGCATCGCTGCTTTGACCTATACATCGTTGACGGCGTAGTCAATGGCATGGCATTGTTCACAGGCTTCATTGGCGATGCTCTCAGGCGCATACAAACCGGCTTTGTGCGCCACTACATGCTCTTCGTGCTCATCGGATTTGTTGTTCTCATTGCCCTCACTATGTGGCGGGCAATCCTGCTCGCACACCTGTAAGCGCGCTTGAATGCCGGAAGGTGTGGAAAGGGTGAATGAGCGATGAACGAGGGTGTTGGGATATTGAGTGCGATAACTTTTCTTCCGGCGCTCGGGGCACTGCTTGTCGTTTTGACGCCGAGGGAACGCGTCTCACTCATAAGGGCGATAGCGCATTGCATAAGCGCGTTTGTGCTCATACTATCGCTCTTTATGTTTGCCGATTTGGATAGGACCTCGCCACACATGCAGTTTGTTGAGCGCTTCCTTTGGATACCCACCATCAACATCAGATACTACTTCGGTGTTGACGGCTTGAGTGCGCCGCTTGTTGTGCTCACAGCTTTGCTTTCTTTCCTGTCAATCGTCTACTCGCCAACCGCAATACGGCATCGCGAGAAGGAATATTATGCGCTCTTCCTCCTTCTTGAGACCGGCATGATTGGCGTCTTCACGGCGCTTGACTTCATCTTCTTCTACATCTTTTGGGAGGTCAGCCTTGTGCCAATGTATTTCCTCATCGGGATCTGGGGCGGTCCAAAGCGAGAATATGCAGCCATCAAGTTTTTCCTCTACACGCTGTTCGGCTCGGTGTTCATGCTGCTTGCCATACTCACGCTTTACTACTTCAGCGGACCGCCATCGTATGACCCGACGCAGCCTCGCACATTTGACATGTTGGAGTTGATAAGGCAGCAGCCGCTCAGCGGGCACATCGTAGCGCAGCTGCTTTGCTTCCTCGGCTTCTATCTTGCGTTTGCAATCAAGGTGCCCGTCTTCCCATTCCACACATGGCTTCCGGATGCGCATGTTGAAGCGCCGACAGCCGGCAGCGTCTTGCTCGCTGGAATATTGCTGAAGATGGGGACTTACGGCATGGTGCGCGTCTTGCTGCCTCTGTTCCCGGTGGCTTGCTCAATCTTTTGGAAACCATTGGCGGTGCTCGCCATCATAAACATCATCTATGGCGCTCTGGTGGCTATGGGGCAGGATGACTTGAAGAAGCTCGTTGCATACTCAAGCATTGCTCACATGGGCTTTGTCATGCTCGGTGTGGCTGCTGCGGCAAGGGCAACTTCCGATGTCCCAAGTGCCTTGTTGGAAGCGCTCATTCGGGCGAAGGTCATTGCGCTCACCGGAGCAACGCTTGAAATGATTGCTCACGGTCTTATCACCGGAAGTTTGTTCCTGCTTGTTGGCGTCATCTACGAGCGTGTTCACCATCGTGACCTCAACTCCTTTGGCGGGCTGTGGAATCAAATGCCGGTCTACAGCGCTGTGCTCGCATTCATGGCATTGGCATCGCTCGGCTTGCCCGGGCTGGTTGGCTTCTGGGCAGAGTTCATGGCTCTGATGGGGGCGTTTGGAGTGTATGGTCATTTTGCATGGCTCGCCGTATTTGGCATTGTCATAGTCGCGGCTTTCTTCCTTTGGATGCTCCAAAGGATGCTCATGGGCTCTTTGCCGAAGGGTTATGAGACCCTCAAGGACATGGACATGCGCGAATGCATATCGCTCTTCCCGCTTGTCTTCCTTGTCTTCCTGCTCGGAGTATATCCGCAGCTTTTGCTTGAGCCGATAAGCGCGGTCATGATGCACATCGTAAAATCAATGCCGTTATAAGCGTGCGCTTTAGTTGGTGAGGTTGGAGGAGATGGATGAACTGATGGTGCTTTTTGGATATCTCGCTTCGGAGATGGTGCTTGCGGTAGGCGGCATAGTGATACTCGTCATTAACTTCGCATCGCCGCATGTGAGGGGTCGTCATCTTGGCTACCTTGCGGCGTGCATCATCGGGCTGTCGGCATTTCTCATCCCTTGGCAGGGTTGGCTTGCCGCCGAAACACAAATTGTCAAATCAACCCTCCGCCCGTTCCTCGCCTTTTGTCTATCTCCAGACATGTATGCCACTTACTTCAAGTTTGCCATTGTCATTGGCATGCTCATCACCATCCTTGCATCGGTTGACTATGTTGAGGCGAGGCTTGAGGGTGTTTCAGGCGAGCTGTATGCCATGCTATGCTTTGTCGCGCTGAGCATGTCATTCATGGTATCGGCTGTTGAGCTTATAACGCTCTTCCTCGCAATAGAGCTAACAGGCATAGCATCCTATGCTCTTGCGTCCCTTGATGCTTCCAATCCACGCTCAGCCGAAGCCGGGATCAAATACTTCCTCACGGGCGCAGCTGCAACTGCAGTAAGCCTCTACGGGATGTCGCTCATCTATGCCTTCTCAGGCACTACAAACCTTCGCGGGATACTCAGCGCCCATTCGGAAGTCGTTCCACAATGTCCGCACATCGTTCTCGTCAGTCTCGTGATGGTGATGGCGTCACTCGGCTTTAAGGGGGCACTTGTCCCATTTCATGCGTGGGCTCCCGACACATACGAAGGCGCGCCAACACCGGTGACCACATTCTTGGCTGCGGCATCAAAGGTGGCAGCAATGGGATTGGTCGCCCGGTTTGTGCTCTTTGGCTTCTCGGAGTCATGCGAGCTGTGGCGTCCCGTGATTTCAACCGTTAGCGCTCTCACGATGACCATCGGAAATCTGTTCGCAATACCGCAGCGCAACATGAAACGCATGCTCGCATACTCCAGCATAGCTCATGCCGGCTATATGCTCATCGGGTTGGCTGCCGTATCGCAGTCCGAGATTGAATCAATGATGGGAAAGAGCCCCCTCGGGCACACCGATGTTTCAATGACCGGATTTCTCCTCTACGCGCTCGGGTATGCATTCGCTACAGGTGGTGCATTTACCGTGGTGCTCGCCGTCTCACATTCCATTGGCACGGAGGAGATACCGGGATATGCTGGGTTGTCACAGCGAATGCCGCATCTGGCGTGGGCACTCACCATCTTCTTCCTCTCGCTCATTGGCATACCGCCGCTTGTCGGCTTCTTCGCGAAGGCACTCATCTTCGCCGGAGCAATATACTCGGGTTTGAGCTGGCTTGCAATCATCGGTGTGCTCAACAGCGTCATCTCGGGATACTACTATCTCAATGTCGTGAGACACATGTTCTTGCTTCCGCCAAGCGAGCATTCCGTTGAGCGGACCACACCTGCCACCGATGCCGCATTGCTCATAGCATTGCTTGGGACTGTCATGATCGGTCTGCTGCCAAACCCATTCTTGCGATGGATCAGGGATACGCTTTATGGCGTCATTATAATGCCGCGATGAACACCGCATGTTAAACTGGTTGGTGATGCCGTATGGCAAAGGAACGCACCTTCGTCATGCTCAAGCCGGATGCCATCCAGAGACGCCTTGTTGGAGAAATCATCTCTCGGTTTGAGCGCAGGGGTCTTAAGCTCGTCGGCATGAAGATGGTTTGGATGAGCCGCAATAGGGCTGAGGAGTTATACGCTATGCACAGTGGCAAGCCGTTCTTTGATGCGCTGATAGCTTTTGTGACATCGTCTCCGGTCATCGTTATGGTGTGGGAGGGAGAGAACGCGGTGGCGGCGGTGAGGCAGCTCATTGGTGCGACAAAGCCGAGTGAGGCAGATGTTGGGAGTGTGAGGGGTGATTTCGGGTTGAGCGTGACCTTGAATTTGATACACGGTGCGGATTCGCCGCAATCCGCCGAGAGGGAAATGAGCTTGTTCTTCTCGGAGGAGGAGGTCTTCAACTACGAGATGTGCGATGAGACATGGATCTAACGGGTGAGTTAGGTGAATTGGAAAAGTGATTTTACCATGCATGCGCAACTTCGCGATGCTGAATGGCTCACTGCAATTTGGGAACCTTTGGGCAGAGTGGAAAAGTTGCTGCGCGAGTGCGTCAGCACCTCAAGCGGCAGGTTGAGGGAGGTTGTTAACTACACGCTCAGCTCCGGCGGAAAGCGCATTCGCCCAGTGATTACGCTGCTCTCGGCGCAGGCGGTTGGTGATGTGAATGAGCGCACCATAGCTTATGCGGCTGCGATTGAGTTGATACATACCGCAAGCTTGCTTCACGACGATGTGATTGATAATGCGAAGGTGCGCCGTGGTATGGTGACGGCGAATGTTCTTTGGGGTGACAGTGCTGCCATAGTTGGCGGTGACTTCCTTCTCGCCTGCGCCTTTGAATTGCTTTCAAGGTATGCCGATGTGCATGCCATGTGCGATATCGCTGGGACGGCGCAAAAGATGTGCCATGGTCAGATGCTTGAGTTGATGCACGCTTTTGATACCCAGATGAGCCGTGACCAGTATCTTGAGATTGTCAGGTTGAAGACTGCAGAGCTGTTTGCCTCGGCGTGCTTTGCCGGAAGCCTTTCCGGCGGCGCTGCCATTGAGGATGCAACTCGCCTGCGCAATTTCGGCTTGCTCATTGGGATAGCTTTCCAAATCGTTGATGACTTGTTAGACATCGTTGGCAGTGAGAGCGTGCTCGGCAAGCCGATAGGACAGGACTTGAAGAGCGGCAAGATGACGCTGCCCGTGATTGAGCTGCTTGAGAAGCTTAGAAGTGAGGGCGATGGACCCCTATTAAAGCGCATTGAAGATTCGCTTAACGAAAGGAGCGTCAGTGACGAACTCGTCTCCGTGCTGCAGCAACTCATCGTCACTCATGGCATTGATAAGCTTGTCAGGTCGTATGCGAGGCAGCTCTCCCATAGCGCAATGGAGGTGTTGAAGTGCCCACCCGCACAGCGCTGTGAGGCGCTCTCAAGCATTGCCAAGTTTGTCGTTGACAGGGAGTTATGAGCGACAGGCATTGTGCAGGGGTGGTCGCAAAATGAAGGCGATCGTGCTCGCCGCCGGATACGCAACGAGGCTTTATCCACTCACCCTGAATAAGGCGAAGCCGCTGCTCACCGTTGCCGGTAGACCAATGATTGAGCATGTGCTGATGCGCATTGCGCCGCTTGACCAAGTTGATGAAGTGCACATTGTTACGAACGATCGCTTCTATCACGACTTCGCTTCATGGCTCAATTCCTTTTCCCCATCGTTTTGCAAGCGCTTGGTGCTCCACAACGATGGGACAAGGAACAACGATGAGCGCAGGGGCGCAATTGGCGACATGGAGCTCGTAATCACCTCAAGCAGCATTGGTGAGGATTGCCTCATTGTGGCTGGCGATAACCTTTTTGACTTTGACCTGCGTGGGTTTGCTCAGTTCGCAATTGAACATGGCACGACGGTGGGACTATACAGGGTGGGCGATCCCGAATTGGTGAAGCGATACAGCGTCGTTGAGCTTGATGAGGCGGGTCGCATCATCCACTTTGAGGAGAAGCCGAAACACCCGCAAACGGACCTTGTTGCAATATGCCTTTACATCCTCAAGCACGAACATCTTCGCTTGATAAGCAACTACCTTGCCGAGGGGTTGCCAAAGGACGAACCCGGCTACTTCATCCAATGGCTGCATAAGCGAGTTGATGTTTACGGCTATCCGTTCACCGGAATTTGGTTTGACATCGGAGACCATGAAAGCCTGCGTCGTGCTGATGAGGTTTTCAGGACACTCTCGGTGGAAGGTGGGATGCGGTAACATCTTCCAAGTCCCAGACTGCAACTGCATCAACATCCAACCCGGCTGTTAGCCCCCTTTCAAGCCTGTAATATCCAGCGCAAGCTATCATTGCAGCATTATCTGTGCACAGTGCGATTGGTGGTATGACGAGCTTTATCCCGTAGCGTGATGCGAGCTCACCCATCCTTTGGCGCAACCTGCTGTTTGCCGCAACGCCGCCGACAACTGCTAACACATCCGCTTCGGTCATTTGTATTGCGCGCTCAGTTTGCTGTATGAGCATGTCCACAACGGCTTCTTGGAAGCTCGCGGCGATGTCGGCGACGGTGCATTTAGAGGCATCCTTTATGACATGGGCATCACCGTATCCCTCAACGAACCGCACGACCGCCGTTTTCAACCCGGCAAAACTGAAGTCAAGCGATTCACCCATGTCGGCACGCGGGAAGGCAACCGCGTTTGGGTTGCCATTTGATGCAGCCCTGTCAATTGCGGGACCACCGGGGAAGCCCAATCCGAGCACCCTCGCAACCTTGTCAAATGCCTCTCCAGCAGCGTCATCCCTTGTGCGCCCGAGGACTTCATATTGCCCGAGGTCACGCGCATACACGAGTTCGGAGTGCCCGCCGGAAATGATCAGGCAAAGGAATGGGAAGTTAAGCTTGTCATCGGAGAGGAAAGCCGAGAGCATGTGCCCTTCAAGATGGTTGACTGGTATCAACGGCTTATCAAGTGCAGCGCATATAGCCTTTGCGACTGCCAATCCAACCGCAAGTGAGGTTATCAGCCCGGGTCCGCATGTGACAGCTATGCCGCTAACGCTATCAAGCCTCACAGAGGCTTCCTTCAGTGCCAAATCAAGTGCCGGAAATATGAGCTCCACATGCTTCCGTGAAGCTATCTCCGGGACGATGCCACCAAAGTGCTTGTGCCATTTGGTTTGCGAGCACACGATGTTTGAAAGTATTGTCCGCCCATCGCGCACAAGCGCAACGGATGTCTCATCGCAGGATGTTTCAATTCCGAGCACGATCATCTCGCCGCTCCCCTTCGCCTTGCGCGCTCTATGGCTCATGTGGCATGCGTGGCGGGAGCTCGTTGAGCTATCGCTTTGAGATTCTCCTGAGTATGGAGCGCAGGCGGTCATAGTCTTCCTTGATGATGCGAGATAATTCTTTCCCCATGGCGACAAGATATGCATGGTCATAATCGTGAGCCCTCCATGCATACCTGCAGACGGCTATGAGCAACTCATCCCTTACTCCCTTTGCAGATGTTGAGATGAGACGGAGGTAGTCAAACTCGTCGGTGAATTGCCTGACCTCTTCAACCTCGCATTCGTAGACGAAGCTGTGCAGCTTTGGCGGCACCGGCGGAAGCTCCTGCCTTACAACATCGTCCATTTCATAGCCCACTATCAGTCCCTTAAAGTCCGTCTTGAGCAGCTCAAAAATTTGCGGCTGTTCCTCACGCAGCTCCTCCTCGGTCTTCCCGTATGCCATCGGGCGGCGCATTGGGTCAACGCTGTGCGTGATTATCTCGTAAACGAATGCGTAAATTGGCGGCTGTGATTCAACGCGAACGAGTGAGCCAAATGGCGGTGAAGCATGCAGCTCTCGGCATTGCGCCACAAACTCAGTTGTGCAGCTCTCAATAACTTCACCGATGTGAAGCGAAGCTTTGCTCACCCTCATAGTGAGCTTGCACCTCATCAGCAGCCCACATGATGGCAATGCATCCAATTACACTTTTGGAGTGGCGCTAATTGCAAACCCCCTCTCCATGCATCTTTAAAACAGCTTTGATTGTGAGCTTCTTTAACCATTCGTCGGAGCGATTGTAAGCTGTCATCCGGTTACGAGCATTATGTTCGGCAGGTTGCTCATCCATAACCGCAGTTATAGCCAGTGGTTCAGGGTTAGCTTGTGTTTTATTCGTCCGAAGGTGTGCCGTCATTTCCTGCGCATTGATTTTGATGCTCCGAAGCCTTCTTAACTATTGATTGGAGCATGCTGCGTGCTAAGTCTTCGTAAATGCGCTCACGGAAGCGCATCCTGTTCTTATACAGCAGGTGAGCGTCAATGAGCAGGAGGAAGAAGAGCGCCACCGTCAGTAGGAGACAGCATATCCAAAACCACAGTTCGCTTTCGGTTGACTTGAATTTAAACGCGCCAATCACACTTCCAAAGAGCATGTTGAGTAGCGTAAGGAAGATTGCACCCACCATCATGCGCAGCGCAAATTGCCCCGCCGTGATGACCGTCCTCTTGTGCCTGAAGTGATACACCTCAAGCACGATCGCAACCACTATCCCAACCTCAAACGCTATGATTATTGACGCAACCATTGGTTGGTTAAGTGACAACCTTCATCGCCTTGCCTTTTCTTGGTATCCTCAACGGCTATTATACCTTGTGGTGCTTTGCAGCGAAAGGGCTTTTGCTGGCGATTTTGTTGATTTCGTTTTTGGACAACGGACCCATCAGCATGAATCATGAAGGCTGCGAGGGCTCAGCACGCCGTGTGGCAAATCCTGTAACCAACATGCTCAAGCTCGCATGATAGCGGCGCGCTGTTATGCCACCTCGCTGAGCGGTATTTCATTCTTCATGCAATTCTCCAGGGCTCTCTCTTCCTGAACGGCTCTTTAAACTTGTTCTTGAGCTTGCCCTCCCTTTCAAGGTGAATCATGCACGCCCTGATGCAACCCCTTGCGCCCCCAATTGCTCCCAAGTGGTGAAAGATGGCTACGGAGCTTACATTGTAGCCCACCTTCCTATACACCGTCTCAAATTCCGGTCTCGCATAGCCGCCGCTATCTCTCTCAATCTCCTCAAGCCTTATAGGCTCAAGCTCCCTCGGATAGAACGGGTTGAATTCTCTCACCCCACCGGTGTAGGCGAGTGCGCATCTTTCCTCATTCAACTCGCCCCACTCAAATTCCTTCCCGGCAATCCTCACTTTAACCGTCTTGTCCGCGCTTATGGCTTTACCGGGGCACTCCTTCACACAGAGCATGCATCTATCGCATATTGGCGGACCATCGTAAATTGGGTCTGGCTCAAGCGGCGCATCAGTGAGGATGAATGCAAGGCGCACCCTCGGACCAAACTCTGGCGTGAGCAGCAATTTGCTGTAGCCGATCTCACCCATGCCGCATATAACTGCTGCAATGCGAAAATGGAGAAGCACATCAGGTGCGGGTCTATCTTGGGAGACTGGCACGCTTATCCCTGTTGGCTTGCCCAGAAGAATGTCCACTGAGGAACCGATCACCATGTTCTGTATTGGCACCGCCTCGTAGCCCTCGTCCTCAATCATGCATGCAACTTGCCTGAGCACGGTTGGCGCAAAAATAAGGTTAATATGCGAGTAGCCCATTGACGGGTATGCTGCAAAGTAAGTTCCCTCCTCAATCCCGCGGAAGCATCCCCTCAGTATGCGAAAGCCGAAGCCTATTATCGCCTTCGCCTCGGGAAAGATATACCGAGGGTCCATTTCTTTTGGTGCGCCATCAAACCTATCCATAGAACCAATCCCAACTATGTCTGCGCCGCACCTTCTCGCAAACTCCTTCACCTTCTTCGCTGTCAGCATTTTCCCCACCCCTGTTGAATGTCTTCACCCACTTGGGCTGTGAGGTGGTGTGGCTCACCTGCAACTCCTTGGCATAACTTTGTGTGGCAATAGCCATCTTTCCCTCCTGATGAATGCCCCACCGTGGAATGTTTGCTCAATTCTCCCGAGGCGTTCCAAATGATCAAAGCAGCTTCTCATACAGCCCCTTGAGCCACAAATTCCATAACTCCCACCAACTCCCCATTGCTGAATTTGTGCATGCCCTTCAATGACGAACCCGGATGGGTCTTCCTTTGTTTTCCGCCACGGCTGCGTGGAGAGCGTCCAACAAATCTTGTATGCCGTTTCCTCATCCACTTGTTGCCTGCGCACATCAAATTCAAATCCGGGAAGGCTCTTGTGAATGAACGGTGACACTCTCGGGTCCGCACCATGATAGCTGAGCACGCATTTCCCGACATCAAGGTCAGCCCACTCGTAGACATATCCATCAATCTCTATGCGCACGCTCTTACCCTCGCGTATATGCGGTATGGCGTTGGCTGGGCATCCACGGACGCATTCCATGCACCTATCGCAAATGCTCCCCGGCTTGATGAGTTCATCGGGCTCAATTTCAAGGTCGGTCAGGATTGCAGCGAGCCTCTGGCGCGGACCAAACTGGCGCGTTAGGAAAACTTTTGACCAACCGATTTCGCCGAGCCCAGCCGCAGTTGCTGCAATTCTAATTGCAAGGTGCACATCAGGAGGGGGTGCTCCTTCTCGCAGCGGTTCATCTGGAGGTTGCGCCTCAGGAACACCGGGGTAATATGGCACAGCCTCATAGCCGTGGTCTTCAATGAAGCACGAAAGTTCGTAGACACCGAACGGTATGAAGAGCGTGTTCAAGAGACCGTGATATCCGAAGTATGTGTAGCTGAGCCAATTTGTCCCCTCCTCAATTCCCCTCCATGTGCCTCTGATTACTCTCCTTGCGACAACGATGATGGAACGCACCTCAGGGAAAATGCTCGCTGGGTGCATATGCTTTGGCGCATTCGCAAACCGCTCAACATTCGCAACGCCGAGTAGGTCAAGCCCGCACGAGCGAGCGAATTCCACAAGCTGCCTTTTCGTTAATGCCCTTCCCATTGTCAATCCTTCCCCTGCATAAGTTTGGGGCGACCTGACCAATCAGCCACCCATGATGGGCGTTTCCTAAACGGGCTGGCAAAGGTTGAGGCTATCCTACCAACCCGCTCAAGGTGGTCAATGCAACTCCTCACGCAGATTGCGGCGAGGCGGTCTGGCAATCCGGCAGGGTGATACGGATTGGGCAAAGCGCCATTCTTGCAATACCTGCATGCATTGTAGTCAACCTGCGCCACCAACATAGTCTTCCCATAGATGGTGATCTCACTCTCGCCTCGCATTGCACCAAGTGGGCATGTGTTAGCGCACTCCATACACATGTCGCACACTTGGACCTCACAAATTGGAGTTGGCTCGAGTTCAGCATCAGTTAGTATGAGTTGCAACCGCTGCCTCGGTCCAAACTGCGGTGTTAGAAGTTCACCGCAGTAGCCTATTTCACCCAATCCGGCACGCACGGCTGCATCCTTAGCATCAACGATGACATTGGGCGGTGGCATGCCCGGTTTAACCGGAATGCCAGATGGCGGAATTTGCGGTGGGAGGTCTTGCAACGGGACGGCTTCCCAACCGTTGTCTTCCAAGAATGTTGAGATTGCGATAGTCGCCATAGCGAGCATCCTGTCTGTCAGCCAAGCTCTTCCATACAGATTGAAGGCGGTAAAGTGGGTTCCCTCCTCAACACCGCGAAGTGAGCCACGCAGGATGCGCTTCCCTACGACGAGCACAGAACGAACTTCGGGAAAGATAGACGCTGGGTGATGCTCAGGTGGAACATCACCAAACCTTTCAATCGGAGCAATGCCGAGCAGGTCAATCCTGTGTCCCTGGGCAAAGGACTTTAGTAGCGAGGTGAGGTGATGCATATTGATTCACCCCTGCCGCAGTGCAGTTGCCCATCAGAGGGCGCTGTAGGGTGCAATAAGGCAATTGAACTTTGAGCATGAGTCCGAGGGATGGTGATTCAACCTGCTGAGGACTTTGCGGAAGGAAGCAGCCTTTGCGGCTATCACGGGGCACTCAACTTGCTCAATAGTTTGTTCGGCAACGCTGCCCCAGAGGAAGCGAACAAGCCCGGTCCTCCCGTGGGTGCTCATCACTATCAGGTCAATGCCTTTGCGCTCGGCAAATGATGCTATCCCGTCAGCGGCATGATGACATCGCACTACATGGATTGGTATTTCGTATCCATCGCCCATGCACTCTTTCACCCACTGCCTCAAGCCGTTGCTCACTATCCTCTCAAGTTCCTTTAGCGCTTCTCTTTCCCCAACTGACTCAATTAGTTCAACCACATGCAGCAGGTGTATCTGTGCGCCGAAGGCTTTTGCCAAGCACAAAGCGTAGTCAATTGCTGCCCTTGTTGCTGCCGAGAAGTCCGTTGGCACAAGTATTTGCTCGCACTTTGCTCCCGCACCAGATGGAGAGATTGCGGGCACAACCATGACCGGGACTTGTGCGCCTTGCACTATTCGGGCGACAGTTGACCCAAGCAGATGTTCCTTAAGTGTGCGCATGCCCCTTGAGCCGAGAGCGATCAAGTCGGCGTGCACAAGCTCTGCATACTCAAGTATCTGAACGGCTGGCGAGCCAAGCAATAGAGCACCATCAGCCCTAAACCCAGATGAGCGCAATTGTTCCACTCGCTCATTCACTTGTTCGGTGAGTGTGCCTATGTGCGTGCTTTGTATCGCAGCGAGCGCTTGCGGTAGCTCCCCCTCACTCCATCCCGAAAAGCCCCTCTCTTCGTAGTATTTGACCCAGTCGGGTGCGACATGTGTAACGGTTATGCTCGCATTAAATGTTTTTGCGAAGAGGAGTGCCCACTTAAGGGCTTTCTCAGCCGGTTGGGAAAAATCCGTTGCCCAAAGAATACGAGTTATCAAACATCCCACCTCCGGCATTTGACGGTGCTAAACTCTCCTCAAACCATTTTGGCAAACGCATTCAATGCTTCAAAGCCTATGAAGTGCTTGTGCTCTCCTCAACTTCGCCCTCGGGTTTGCTTTCCGATTCGCCGCATAGCCATAGCAGTCTCTCCCAAGCTCTATCCACTTCACGCTGTATCTCATCAATGATGTGTTCGTTTTGCGGCTCAAATAGGTGCCTGAAGCGCGCTTGCTTTTCAAGCCACACCCTGACTGGCAATTTTTCCTTTGGGCGATATGTTAAGCGATACTTGCCATCAACGACTTCATACAGCGGCCAGAAGCATGTCTCCGTAGCCAACCTTGAGATTTCAATTGCTTCAGATGGTTCGTGTCCGTGCCCAAGATTGCAATCGCTGTAAATGATGAGGAGCGCTGGACCCTCCGTAGTTATTGCCTTTTCGGCTTTCGCTGTGAGGTCACGCCAGTATGCCGGATTAGCCTGCGCAACATACGGGATGTTATGGGCAACACCTATCGCCGCCAAGTCCTTTCTCGGATGAACTTTGCCCGGCATGACCTTTCCCGCTGGTGTCGTGGTAGTGTATGCGCCTCTCGGGGTTGCGCTTGAGCGCTGTATCCCTGTGTTCATGTAAGCACCATTGTCGTAGCACACGAAGACAATGTTATGCCTCCTCTCAAGCGCTCCTGAGAGTGCCTGCAACCCAATGTCATAAGTTCCACCGTCACCGGCTATGGCGATGAACTTTATCTCCCTGTCAATTTTCCCCCTGCGCTTCAGCACATTGTATGCGGCTTCAACACCAGCAATCGTTGCGGCTGCGTTCTCAAAAGCGCTGTGTATCCATGGGACATTCCAAGCCGTGTCGGGGAAGATGGAGGTTGCAACCTCAACGCATCCGGTTGCGCATGCTATGACTACTGGGTATGGTGAGGAGAGAAGAACTTGGCGAAGCGACATTGCAGCTCCACATCCGGCGCACATCCTGTGTCCGCTTACGAGCACTGGCTTCCTCCTCGCCAATTCCCTTGCCGTTGGCATTTTCACAGCGCCTCCCTTTTGCACCCTACATGCGGCGCAAATTAGCCGCTAAGCTCACGAGAATGTTATGCCAACCTTTGTCCTCAACCCAACCCATTGGATTGGCTCAACAAATTCGCCCCTTGCTGCTGCTTCAAGTTGCTTCAACATGTTCAAAACTTGCGCTACCGTTATGTCCCTTCCGCCGAGCCCGTAAATGTAGTTGACGACCTTGGGACGCTTCTCAGATTCATACAAAGCCGCCTTTATGTCCGTAAACAATGGACCACCTTCACCGTTGAAACTTAGCGCCCTGTCCATCGCGCCAATCGCCTTTTTGTCCTCAAGCACTTTCCTGACTGTTGCCCATGGGAACGGTCTATACATGCGAATCTTAAGCACACCGGCTTTGATTCCCTCCTTCCGAGCCACATCAATTGCGGCTTTAACTGTCCCAGCTGCAGAGCCCATCGCTACAAGCGCAATCTCCGCATCCTCAAGCTCATATAGCTCAACGAGCCCATACGCCCTCCCAAAGCGGGTGTAAAATTCCTTTCCGACATCAAGCACCACTTCCGGCGCCCTGTTTATCGCCTCCCATTGAGAACGCTTATGCTCCATGTAAAACGGTGGCAGGTCAACTGGTCCAACTGTTATCGGGTTGTCAACATCAAGCACCGAATACAGCGGCTTAAGTTCCCCAACGAATTCCTTAACAGCTTCATCCGGCAAAACCTCCACTGGCTCAAGCGAGTGGCTCACCACAAACCCATCAAGGCAAACCATGACCGGAAGGTAAACAGTTTCGGCGATGCGCACCGCCTGTATCGTGTTGTCGTAAGCCTCTTGGGCGTTCTCCGAGTAGAGTTGTATCCAGCCCGAATCCCTTGCGCCCATTGCATCTGCGTGGTCGCAGTGGATGTTCAGGTTGGAATTCAACGCCCTATTCGTAACAGCCATGACAATGGGCAGGCGAAGCGATGAAGCGATATAAAGCATCTCCCACATGAGCGCCAGACCTTGTGAGGCAGTTGATGTCATCGCCCTTGCTCCGGCTGCTGCTGCGCCTATGCATACGCTCATTGCGCTGTGCTCGCTCTCAACATAAACCATCTCGGTATCAACCAATCCGTCGGCGACAAACTCGGCATATTTCTCAACGATGAGCGTTTGTGGCGTTATCGGGTATGCCGCGACCACATCCGGGTTTATTTGGCGCATGGCTTCGGCGACTGCATCATCGCCTATCAAACCCCTTACCTGCCCACGAATTGGGGTGCCGACTTTTGTGCTGCCCATGGCAACCTCCTCCGTCAGCATTTTGCTTAACCACTATTTGCGCCATCACTTGACTTGGGTTGCCTCTCGCTCAGAGCGCATCGTTATGGCTTTAACTCTCGGCGGACAGACGACGGCGCATATGCCACAGCCCTTGCAGTAGTCGTAGTTAATGCCTGCCACTTTCCCATCCCTGATGAGGATGGCATCATCTGGGCAGTGAATGAAGCACATATAGCAGTTTGTGCACTTCTCCGAGTCCCAGATTGGGCGTTGCTCACTCCGCCAAGTGCCAGTCTTGTAAGAGAGCGATGTGGCAGGCTGTGGTATTATTCCACCGAGGCTGAGTTCTTCCCACGATGGCAGCTGTGCTCCCTTCGTATGTTCCTCTATGACTTCGGGCGGGTTTATTGGCTCCTCATCAACTTGCACTTCGTTGTATCCTCTCTCAACTGCCCTCAAATTCGCTTCAAGCAGCTCGGGGCGACGCCTGACCCTCTCTGGAAGGTGCTCTGTCAGCACCGATTTTATGGTCTCAAGTTTCGCAACACCCGTGACCTTTGCAAGCGCACCAAGCATCGGCACATTTGGCATGTTGCGCTTTATCGTCTCAAGCGAAATGGCACTCGCATCAACGGAAGCAACACGGGCTAAAGCACCAAACACCGGATGAACATTGCGCAATTCCTTCGGTGGATATGGGACATTGGCGATGAGGGTTGTCTCTCTCTTCAACCCGCTTAGCACGCTTGGGTTGGTGAGGAGCGAATCATCAATGACGACAACAGCATCAGGTGACACTATCCCGCCGTGTATCGTGAGTGGGGCGTCGGCGATTCTCGTAAACCCCTCAACTGGTGCGCCGCGCCTTTCTGGTCCGAATTGTGGGAACGCCTGCGCCCACTTGCCCTCTGCCAAAGCAACATGCCCAAGAAGGAGTGCAACAGTCCTTATTCCCTGCCCAGCACGGCCATGCCAGCGCACCTCTATCGGTTTAGCTTCAACTCGCTCCCTTCGTGAGACATAAACAATGCCGTCATCGCTAAACTTAACCGACACATTGGCGCTATCCATCTGACCCACTCCAATCAAATGTGGCATGGATGGCTTTCAATCATCCATCACTTCATAGGTGCAACGCAGTTGCCATTCATCTTGCAGGTCATTTGCTCATAGCGAGCCATGCCGAAACGAATGCGTTTTCCTTCGGCAGGAAGCGCAGCCTGACCCTCGCAACAAGTTCTGCAATGTGGTGATGCCAAAGGCGGTTGGCGTCAACATCCATCTCCTCAAATTCATGCCAATTCCCGTCACCAGCAACATCAACTTCAATCGTCACAGAGCCGCGAGAGCTGCTCCATAGCCAGACCGTCTTTTGCGGGAACAGCGCACAGCATATCTCCGATGTGACAGCGCCGTTGGGGCTTACTTGGCGTCTTTGCCAAAGAGAGTATGTGAGCGCCTCCTCACAATGTGGTTCAATCTCGGCTATGTTGAGTCTCGCTGCACAAATCCTGTGGACGGCATCTGATGATGCACCGAGCACCTCAGAGTAATAGAGCAGCCCACCGCCATGCAGCACCCACGGGTGAACGACGCTCATATCCTGCTTTGCAGTTGCATCGGTCAAACCCGTGAGCGGGTTGCGCGGTGAGCGTGCCCATGCGATCCCATCGGGTGAATACGCCACTCCAATTCCGTAGCGCCCTTGCCTGCCTATCCCCTCGTATAGCATGATGATGTGATCTCCGTGAATGAAGGCATGGTGAACTTCAATCCCGGCATCCCAAAACGGGCACTCCGGTTCTTCATGCCAGCCACGCTGCTGGAAGATCGGGTTGTCTTCAAGTTTTATCCAGCTCTTGCCGTCACTTGATATGGCTCCGCCAATCTGCATTGAGCGCGGTCCATAGCCGCCGTAAATCATTAACCACTCATGGCGCATCTTTATGACGGACGGAAATGCAACCCCATCGCTGTCCCAAGCTTCATGAGCTCCAACTTCAACGATCGGGTTGGAATCAAACTTGCGCCAGTTCACAAGGTCGCTTGAGAATGCCAACCCTATGCGCAACTTCCCATCGGCTGCGAAGCCCGAGTAGTAAAGCCAATATTCATCGCCGACCTTGACCACGCAGCCGGCTTCAAAGCCGAGCTCGTCAAAGCTGCCCTCGGTCGGCACCAAGACCGGATTGTCCTTATGCTTCTCCCAATGGATTCCGTCTTCGCTCATCGCCAAACCGAGCTTCCTCGGCGAGCCATGCCCTCGCCAACCGCTGCCCTCTTCCCAACCCTGATAGAGCATGAAGTAGCGGTCATCCTCGCGCCACACAATTGGCGCTGCAGTCCCCTTAGCGTCCCAGCTGCCACTTGTTGGTTGCAACACAACGCCAATTCGTTCACAAAGCACCCCAGATGGCATAATCTTTCCCTCCCGTCATGTAGTTTTTCACTGCCACAGGCTTGCCCTATGGTTCAGCCCATCAATTCACCCAAACCTTTATGTTACCGTGGTGGATTACTTGCCGTTACATCATGCTACACTTCTTAATTGGAATGCCTGACGAGGATGGCAATTGGCATCAAAGATTGATGCCTGCCGAGGTGTGAATGTCATGGCAGATGCCCGGTCGCAAGTTCAGCAGTTCGTTTCGCAAGCCACACAGTTGCTCAGGGCTGGCAGGGCAAATGAAGCAGCCGAGTTGCTGCAAAGGGCGCTTCACATCAATCCGAATAGCTTTGTCGTGCACCACGCGCTTGGAGTGGCATTGGCGCAGTGTGGCAAGTTTGAGGAGGCTCTTTTGCATCTTCGTCAAGCCGTCTCCATGAACCCGATGTCTCCGCAGGTTCACTTCAACCTGGGCAGGGTCTATCAAGAGCAGGGGAAGCTGAAGGAAGCTCTGGATGAATTCAGCGAAGCTGTGCGCCTCAATCCGCAATACGAAGCCGCTCTGAAAGCCATCGAGGATGTTCAGCAGGAGATGAGTATGAAAGCTACCGAGGAAGCCCCGCTCATTGAAATGGAGCCGCTGGAGTTGATGGAGGAAACATTTGAGCAAGTCAGGTGCTATTGGCATCCGGATAGAACTCCCACATCAAAGTGCTCATCATGCAACCGTTGGGTATGCTCAGAGTGTGAGAGGTTCGTCTACGGCAGCCTGATGTGCTTTGAATGCGCCGAGAAGGAATGGTCAAAGACAGCCCCAAAGGAGGAGAAGAAGGGAGAGGGCTCGGTTGAGTTTGAGCTGTATTGACAGCCCGATGGCTGCCGTGACGAGCTCACTCAACCTTTGCTGCGACTTCAACTTGTCCGTGTATGACAAAATCAGTCCGAACTCTCGCAGTCGCTATTGGGCGTATGAGACCGCTGGCGATAATGGAGGTAGCTCCGGTTGGCTGTTGGAGCAATTCCTCTGGTTCAATCTCCTCCGGCTTAATGAAGCGCCCGATCATCTCTTGTCTCTCAAGCAGCTTAAGCGCTCGCCAACTCTCAGCATCCCAGATTTCAATTAACACCTCTGTGCCACATGGCTCTTCATTCATCACCCTGACAAGCTCGTCAAAGGAGCTTGGGAAGTCAGCCGCTGTGAGGTGCCTGTTTAACAGGCGCAGTGGAGCCTCATCAATTGGGCGCTTTCCGCGAGCCACAAGCACAATCTCACCCGGGGCATCTTTTGGGATTGCCACCTTTAACCGCTCAACTATAGCGCTGTCATGGAATGGCTGTAGATGCACCGCCAGCTCAACTTCGCTGCCCCTGCGCAGCTTGCCATCCGGTATGCTGAGCTTGCAGATGCGCGCCGTCATGCGCCTCTGAGTCACGCTAATGTTCACATCAATTCGTTCAATCCGTGCCCCCTCAAATTCATTCCTCAGCAAAGCCATAAGCCATCTTGTGAATTTCAGGGCGCACTCAGACGCCACATCGGTTTCGCTGTAGATTTTCTCGGAGCGCACAAAAGGTGATCTGTTGTTGCAGCTCACCTCCCACTTCAGTTCAGCAGTCCCGCTGCCAACCCTGTCAAATGCCTTATCAACGGCGTCCAACATAACAACACCGCATATTATCGGAAGCAACTCCTCATCCGGCGTTACCGACACTATAACCTGCCTCTTCGTGTTACCCTCAACGGTGATGTGCAGTTGCACCCAATTGGGCGAACGCTCAAGGTAGCCAGCAACGCCTCGTTCTCTGTCCTGTGTCACCACTCCGATGGTTTTCCCAAGTGGTGAGCCGACCTTGAACGGCATGAGCAAGCTGCGGACAACGCTGTGTATGTATGCACCGGCTAAGCCGAACTGCGCATAGCCGCGCTGCAGCAGTGGGTGACCGAGGGCGACGAATTTCCCGCCGGCAGCGTAAGTCAATGTGCCGAGAGCCGAAAGCGAAATATCGCCATGCGCGAACTGAATCGCAATCGCAGAACCCATCTCAAGCTTTACATTGCTCACGACATTGGCAGATGATGGTGATGCCGTAAGGAACATGCCACGATGCCCCATGAAACTCTTAAAGCGCTCAATCGCCCTCGCGGAGAGACCTTGCACCATGAGCGGCGTTATAAGCCTTGCCTTTGTGGTCACTCTGTGCGGCGGATATATGTTGCGGAGATGCCGGATGAGCATCGGCATGCGCATTTTGAGCATCACGAAATCCCAATTGAGTGGTGATGCGGGCAAGACGCCGCACGCTTGATGGAGTAGCGTGAAGCCGTTACGGTGATTGCTTGGCTCAGGCATTATGCTTGCCTTGTGCTCCTCAACCTTGGGTTCGTCGTATTTTAGCAGGGAGAGCATGTCATGGGATGGTGTCATATACGCGAATGTCGTATCCGAGAGTGGTTCTGCATGTGCGATTGCCCCGGCGAGTTCGCCATTGATGAGCACCGGGCTGCCACTCATCCCGGCACATACCCCGCCAACACGCTCAATGTTTTTTCCACCAACTCGCACCAAGACAACATCGGTGTTCGGCATTGAGCCCTTCAGAACATCAATTACCTCAACCGAGAACGACTCCACCTTAACACCCTCAAACACCGTTTTGCCGACGCCCTTCATTCCCGGCTTTAAATCGTTGATGCTAATGATGGCATACGATGGGCTAAGGCATAAAGAGAGGGCGCACAAGAGCTTGCAGACGAGATTAATGAGAATGGATGGCGCTCTCGTTCGCATTGACAGCATCGTTGCCGTCCTCCCGAAAGCCTCACAGCCTGAAGACCTTCTGCTTGAAGGCTTCATCTCGTGGGATGGCATTGCGCATGTCAACGATCAAGTTTGCCCTCTCGGCAATTGCACGCCAATCATACGAATCGTGAGCTGTCAGCACGACGACACAGTCGACCGACGAGAGTAGCTCTTCCGTCAACTCCTGTGACTTGAGCGTTTGCCCATCAACTTCAATCTCGTGAACATGCGGGTCGTTGTAGATAACCCTTGCACCCATCCGCATAAGGAGCTTGATGACCTCAAGCGATGGCGATTCTCGGTAGTCTCTTACATTCGGCTTGTATGCGACACCGAGTATGAGCACCTTGCTGTCAATTAGTGGCTTATGCCTTGAGTTGAGCGCTTCCATTACGATGCTGACCGTCTCCTCCGGCATGCGCTTGTTTATTTCGTCAGCGAGCTCAATGAATCTGGAGCGGAAGTTGTGAAGCCTGACACGCCACGCAAGATACATCGGGTCAACTGGGATGCAGTGTCCCCCGACACCGGGACCGGGGTAGAATGGCATGAACCCAAATGGCTTTGTGGAGGCAGCCTCAATTACCTCCCAAACATCAATTCCGATGCGCCTGCACATTAACGCAAACTCGTTGACGAGTGCTATGTTGACCGAGCGGAAGGTGTTTTCAAGCAACTTTGCAGCCTCTGCGACGGCTGGTGATGAAACCTTGACCACTCTGTCCTCGCCAACCACGAGCGAAAAGAGAGCTGCTGCCCTCTTTGTGCACTCATGCGTGACACCGCCGACAATCCTTGGTGTGTTCCTCAGGGTCCATTTCCTGTTTCCGGGGTCAACACGCTCGGGCGAATATGCGAGGAAGATGTCCTTACCTATGGTGAAGCCTCGCTTCTCAAGTTCCGGTTTGAGCACCTCTTCAGTCGTGCCCGGGTATGTTGTGCTCTCAAGGACAACGAGCGTTCCTGAGGAAACATGTTCGGCTACCTTTTGTGAGGCATCAAACACATGCGATATGTCTGGCTCGCCAGTTTTGCGAAGCGGTGTCGGGACGCATATTACGACGGCATCGCATGTTGAGATTGGGCTATAGTCATCTGTTGGGCGGAATCTGCCGAGCGCAGCTTTGACTTCTTCGTCCGAGACATCGTCAATGTAGGAACTCCCATTGAGGAGCATTTGCACCCTGCTTCGGTTGACATCAATCCCATAGACGCGGTTCAGCTTTTCAGCAAAGGCAAGGGCAAGCGGCAACCCAGCATATCCGAGCCCGACTACCGCCACAGATTCAAACCTCATTTCTAAACCCCTCCATTGCATGGGTGCAGCGCTGCCATCCGTTTCGCTATCGTTGGCGTTCTTTCATCTATCGCCGTCGGGTTTGCGATGAGTGTGTTGGGTAAGCTGCATTTTGGGATCTCACCTTAGCGCGATAAGAGGCACACCATAACGCGCTGAACCCGTTCCACCCGGTTACTGCGATTCTCTTTCTCCCTCTGCAATTAGTTGCGTTTTGACTCGGCAGCCTGCAACCACCTCTTAACCCAATTGAGCATGCGTTCACCAAGTTCTGGGTCTGTGAGGGCGAGCAAGAAGAAGGCTTCAAAGTATGTATCAAAGCCGCCGATGTCAAGCCTTCTCTCATTCTCGCGCAGTGTCACCCCAAGCACAGTTAACCCTTCCCTCACCAAGAGGCGTATAGCATCGGTCAACTGATACTCGCCGCCATAACCTTTTGTGATGCGCGAGAGCGCATCGTAAATGCGCGGTGAAAAGATATATCTTGCAGCTACAGCGCAGTTTGATGGTGCCTCCCCAACTTGTGGCTTTTCAATGATGTCGGTTATTCGGCTGACTTCGGCTGACTCATCTTCAAGAGCGGCTATGCCATACTTGCTCACTTCGTCAGGGGCAACCCTCTCAAGCGCAATCGTCGCTGCTGCATTGTTACTCAAGTGGCATTCCATCATTCTGGTGAGCAAGTCATGAGGCTTTGGTGCATATATGATTGAATCACCGAGTGCGACGATGAAGTCATCGCTGCCTGTGAAATCCCTGGCTAAGCTGACCGCGTGTCCGAGACCAAGCGGCGTGCTCTGTCGGGCGTAAAATAACTGCACATGCATGCTGCTCGCAGTTGGGTAAAGTTTTGGCGAGGCATTTTGCAAAGTTGGGTCTTCATCAAAGTGGTCTTCAATGCTGCGCTTCTTGTAGCCGGTGATTATGAGTATGTCCTTGATCCCAGCAGCCGCGAGCTCCTCAACAACATACTGAATGACTGGCTTCCTGCCGACCGGCAGCATCTCCTTCGGTTGCGACTTCGTCGCCGGTAGAAGCCTTGTCCCCAAGCCGGCTGCTGGTATGACCGCCTTCCGTATCATTCCGACTCAGCTCCCAAGGATACATATGCAACACGCGGCAGCGGAGCAAAGAGCCACCACCCTACCTGGTGCGGGGCAAAGGGTCATCTTCAGATTTTGAGAGGACACATCATAAAGTGCTCAAGTGGCCGGACCCAGAGTCGAACTGGGGACACCCGGATTTTCAGTCCGGTGCTCTACCACCTGAGCTATCCGGCCACACATTTCAGCGCTCTGTAGTGAGTGGCGGGGCCGACGGGATTTGAACCCGCGACCTCCGGCTTGACAGGCCGACGTGCTAACCAGGCTGCACCACGGCCCCTGCCATCGCATCACTCATCATTATAGCGCGTTTGCCATTAGTGGGCGGTAGAGGATTTGAACCTCTGTCCTCCTGCTTGTAAGGCAGGCGCTCTCCCACTGAGCTAACCGCCCACTCGCATAAGCGAATGTAACCACAGGAATGACTTTGCGGCCCCGACGGGATTTGAACCCGTGTTCCCGGCTTGAAAGACCGGTGTCCTCGACCAGCCTAGACGACGGGGCCACCATTAAACTGCACAACCAAAAGTGGTGCGCCGTGCAGGATTCGAACCTGCGACCCCCGGATTAAAAGTCCGGTGCTCTACCAGACTGAGCTAACGGCGCTGCTTGAGCTATCCGCATTTCAAAAATTGTAGCGCCATTAAATCATGAGTAAAGTTGGGAGCGTCTGCTTTGAAGGTCCCGCACTAAAGCACCGTCATGCAAAACTTCGCTTCTCGCTCCGCCTCTCAATCGCTACTGCCATTTGGAGCGGTTGCTTCGGCTGGAGCAAACTCAGCTTCAACTCTTTCCATTACCCAACTTCGCTTGCTGTATGCGACTGCTCCGGCAAGGAGCGCAAAGGCTATAAGCACAACTATTGCCCTGACGATGGGTGATATCTCATGTGCGAATATAGGGGCTATCAAAATGCCCACAAGGTTCATCACTTTGATCAACGGGTTGAGTGCGGGTCCGGCTGTGTCTTTGAATGGATCTCCGACTGTGTCCCCAATCACCGCTGACTTGTGGAACTCAGTCCCCTTTCCACCGAACAAGCCGGCTTCAATCTTCTTCTTTGCGTTGTCCCACGCACCACCTGCATTGGCCATGAGCACAGCAAGCAGCTGACCTGTGACAATCGCCCCACCGAGGAAGCCACCGAGTGCTGCTGCGCCGACTTTCGTCCCCATGAAGCTCAATGCGAATGCCGTAAGTATCGGTGAGCACACCGCAAGTATTCCGGGACCAAGCAACTCTCTTTGTGCAGCTGCTGTGCTTATCGCAACGCACCTTCCATAGTCTGGCTTTTCCTTCCATTCCATTATCCCGGGTCTCTCCCTGAATTGCCTCCTCACTTCCTCAATCAGCTGGAAGGCTGCTCTGCTCACAGCTCTTATCGCGAACGAAGAGAACAGGAATGGGACTGCAGCTCCGATGAGCAACCCGATGAATACCTCTGGCTGGTCAATTGATATTCCGAGCACACGCCCAATGAAGCCGTGGCTTTCGCTTGCGGCGCTAACAAGCCCTGCTGCCTCTGTGAATGACCTGAAGAGAGACACAGCAGCTATGACTGCGGTCGCAATCGCAAAGCCCTTTGTGAGCGCCTTCGTTGTGTTTCCGACTGCATCAAGCTTTGCCACCATCCTTGCGGCTCTCTCATTCCTCGTTGCTTCGTCCCTGAGTGCTCCCGACATCTCATAGATGCCGTGAGCGTTATCCGAGATTGGACCGTAGGTGTCCATTGCGAGTATGAAGCCAGTTGTTGCAAGCAGTCCCAAGCCAGTCAGCGAAATGCCGTAAGCCGACATGAGCACATCCCCAGCGAAGATGATGAGTGATGCGAATATGGTCATTGCTATTGCAACTATCGCCCAGACGGTTGATTCAAGTCCCGTGGCAAACCCTTCAAGGATGAGTGTTGCTGTTCCGGTCTTCGTTGAGTATGCAATCTCAGTGACGGGGCGGCGCTCAGTTGATGTGAAATACTCCGTCAGCCATCCGGTTATGACGGCGAGGACGATGCCCATCGTATTCGCTGCGAAGAAACGCCACCAACCTATTGGTTCGCCGGTGTTCACATTCACGATGTTACGCAGGTAAAGAAAGCTGACAAGCGCAAAACCAAATATGCTCAATGCTGCCGAGCTCCAGAAGCCGACATTGATTGGTTGCATCGGGTCCATTTCCTCCTCATCCCTTCCCCTAACAAGCCATGTGCCTATGACTGAAGCTATGACGCCAACGGCTCGCACGAAGAAGGCATACATGATCAGCTTGAGCGCTCCGGCTTCACCAACAACGCTCAATGCGCCGTAGCCAAGGAGAATCGCTGCTACCAGTGTCACTTCATATGACTCAAACACATCCGCAGCCATACCGGCGCAATCGCCAACATTGTCACCGACATTGTCAGCTATTACCGCTGCGTTCCTCGGGTCATCTTCCGGTATGCCCTTTTCAACCTTCCCGACAAGGTCAGCGCCGACATCTGCAGCTTTGGTGTATATTCCGCCGCCGACTCGCATGAACAGCGCAGCGAGACATCCGCCAAAGCCAAATCCAACAAGCACCTTCATTGCGTTCTCTCGGAAGACGAGAAAGATGATGCACGCTCCGAGCAATCCCAATCCGACTGTGAACATGCCGGAGACTGTCCCAGCTTGGAAGGCTATCTCCAAAGCCTTCTTAAACGAACTGAGTGCAGCCATCGCAACCCTGTTATTGCCATTCACCGCTGCATACATTCCGACATAGCCAGCCGAGTAGGAAGCGAACACGCCCATCAAGAATGCCAAGCCAATCCCGATGGCGATATATGGTCCGTAGTCCGGCAAAGGCATGTAAACGAGGATTAGCACTATCGTGATTCCAATCACGAACCATATCATCGTGCGGAACTGTCGTCTCAGGTATGCAAACGCCCCCTCCTTAATGGCTTGATTGACTTGGCGCATTGCCGGTGTGCCCGGGTCTTCTCTCAGCACTTTGCGTATCAAGTAGTAACCGTATGCGAGGGCACCGATAGCTGTTACGAGTACAAACAGCAGCACATGGATTTCGCTCTGCGAGAACGGTGGAAGCTTAATTTTTCCCTCTTGGGCGAGAGCGTTGGAAAGCGCCAACGGGAGTGTGCACATCACTGCATACATCCATCTGTGCCTGCGCATATCCTTCACTCCTTTTGGCTCATGGTGAGCAACCTATGGCATGCTTTTGGACTCACAAAATAAGCCGCCCTTGATCGCGGCTTCAAACTGCGTCAAGTTATTCGGTAATTATAGCGCACCTAATTCGCCCTCTTGTGAGAACCGGATGCGAATGGAAGCGCAGTTAAACAGCCAACATAACCATTGCAGGCAGCAGCATGATTACTCATGCTATTTATCTCTTTGCGTTGAACGGTGCCCGTTAGGTTGATGTGAAAAGGGAGTGGGGCAAGCCACCGCTTTAAGGCAAAAAGAGTTGTGGCCCCACCGGGATTTGAACCCGGGTTTCGGGACTGAGAATCCCGCGTCCTCGGCCGCTAGACGATGGGGCCACAAGCACAATCATCGCTTTCATTTTGTATCAACCATGCGCGATTGTAAAGTGTGCGGCGCGCGTCTCGCGGCGCTACACTGTGGGTGAACGGCGTGCTTTGTAGGATGCGCATGGGCTTTGGCGTTGTGCACCATGTCTGCAGCGCCGAAGCTAAAGGCTCACTTGTGGGGGTGTGATGGGGATGCTGTATAAGGAGGATTGGGAAAAGGCACTGGAGCGTTGGGAGGCTTTCTGGCAAAGGGAAATCGTTGACCGACCTGTGATCTGTGTAACAGCTCCTCGCGAGAAGCCACTGCCGCACAAACCCGTAAGAGCAGCGCATTCAATTGAACAGCGCTGGCTTGACATCTCGCTTCGTATTGAGATGGCTGAGGCGGAGTTTGCGTGCACATTCTATGGCGGTGAGGCATTTCCGAACTTCTGGTGCAACTTGGGTCCGGGATACATGGCGACATTCATCGGGGCTGTGCCGAGGTTCACCGAAACAACGGTGTGGTTTGAAACGCCAATGGATTGGGACAGAGTTATGGAGTGCTTGCACTATGATGAGCAAAACAAGTGGTGGCAGTTTGTGAGAAGCCTCACAGAGGAAGCAGCAAAGCACTTCCAAGGTAAAGCCTTCGTTGGCATGACCGACCTGGGTGGCGTCACCGACATACTTGCTTCGTTAAGGGGCACGCTCAACTTGCTTGAGGACTTTGTTATGGAACCGACGAAGGTGAGGAGGGCTTCAGAGCGCATCACTCATCTTTGGTTTCGCTACTACGGTGAATTGGACGAACTGCTGCAAAGGTATATGTATGGGCGAAGTGCTTGGATGGGGCTTTGGTGCAGTGACACTTGGTATCCAATACAATGCGACTTCTCTTACATGATCTCGCCGAGGCAATTTGAGGAACTTGTCTTGCCGTTTCTTGGAGAACAGTGCCGTTGGCTTGATCACTCGGTTTACCACTGGGATGGTATTGGGCAGCTTGTGCACCTTGACCTGCTTCTGTCAATCCCTGAGTTGGATGCAATTCAATGGACTCCGGGAGCCGGAAAGCCGCCTGTGGATGACCCACAATGGTTTCCATACTACAAGCGCATACAGGACGCTGGGAAGGGAGTCGTGTTGCTCGGAGTTGCGCCGCAGAATGTTGAGAGAGTGTTAAGCGAGTTATCACCGAGGGGCTTGATGCTTAGCGTGCATTGCTCATCGGAGCAGGAAGCGAAAGATCTACTCAAGCTCGCCGAGAAGCTATGCGCAGCATCTCATTGATGCTTTGGATAGTTCGTCAGGCGTGAGTGTGGTGATGGCAGGCGGTGCATTGCGCATGGTCATCTTGAGGTTGAGGTTCGCTCAATCGCTATGCGTATGGCTTCCCCTCACGGTGAAGTTGGGATGCGCTGCATATACACAGTTGGGCACAGCACTCGCACACCTGAGGAGATGAAGCATCTCCTTAAGACATATGGTATAGAGGTCGTTGTTGATGTGCGCCGTTTCCCAAAGAGCACCAAGTTCCCTCACTTCAATCGTGAGACAATTGAGGTGTGGCTGAGCGAGGCAGGCATCAAATATGTTTGGCTTGGGGGCAAGCTCGGCGGCTATAGGAAGGGCGGTTATGAGGCGTATATGAATACGCCGGACTTTGAGAGTGGCATACAGGAGTTGGAGCATATTGCCGAGGCGAATTCCAGCGCTGTGATGTGCGCTGAGCGTTTTCCTTGGAAGTGTCACCGAAGGTTTATAGGAGCGGCACTTCAAAATCGCGGTTGGAAAGTCATCCACATCATTGATGAAACTCGCGTCTGGGTCCCTCAAGGTGACAAAAGCCCTCATTCGCTTTGATCCGATTCGCGCCCCTCCTTCTCCGCTCTCTCTTGCTTTGGTGGCTCCTCATCTTCGCGCACAGCGCGTTTGAACTCCCTTATGCCTTTGCCGAGAGCGCCCATAAGCTGGGGTAGGCGTGACGCGCCGAACAGCAGCACAATAGCGCCAGCAATGAGCAGCGCTTCCGTCACTCCGATTGACATCGTCCCTCACCTCTGCATTACATTGGATGTTTTTCGCTGTCCGACCTCCCAAATCAACGGAGCATTAGCACCATATCCATTCAAGTCCCTCATGGGTTCAAGGTCAGTGCCGCAAACATGACCCAAGTCAGTTATCCATCACCGCTACCTTTGATATCCCTGTATGCGCAGACTTTGTTTCGCCCAGTTTGCTTAGCCACATACAGAGCCTTATCGGCGGCTTCAATCAACCCCACCGAATCTTGAGCATCCTCTGGGAAGGTTGCAACACCGGCACTTATTGTGATGTGCAACTTTTCTCCCTCACGCGATTCAAAGGCAGTCTGCTCAACTGCTCTGCGGATGCGCTCTGCAAGCGCGAGCGCTCCGTTTAAATCCGTGTATGCGCAAACGATCAAGAATTCCTCCCCACCATACCTTCCCACCAAATCGGACGCACGAGCTATATTGGTCAATAGCCTTGCCAACCCTTGGAGAACCCTATCGCCCGTCAGATGACCGTGTATATCGTTAAATCTTTTGAAGTGGTCTATGTCTAACATGATGGCGGAGAGTGGGTAGTTGTAGCGCTTTGCCCTCGCAAATTCAATCTCAAGATGCCTCTCAATGTGCCGCCTGTTTGCGATCCCAGTTAGGGCGTCCGTTAAGGAAAGCCTTTCCATCTGCTCATAAAGCCTTGCTCGCTCAAGTGCAATGGCAGCTTGCTGTGCAATCAGTTCAAGCGATCGCAGGTCGGACATAGTGAACCTGCGTTTGCTATCCTCAACTAAAAGGACACCCTGAACACCTTTCGTGGAAGTCAGCGGGACGCACATGAGCGATAGCGAAGTGGAATTGAATCTCCCCCCATTGGGTGGGGGTAGTATGAACGGCTTTCCAGTTAACGCTGCACGCGCAACTACTCCATCTTGGTCACTCATAAGCGAGTATCGTCTCTGAGGGCGTTTCTCACTGTGCGGATGTGAGGCGACTTCCTCAAGATGCTGTCCGTCATCTGAGACCATGAATACACGCCCCGTCTCTGCGCCGAACATTTGAATAACCTCATCAAGCAGTGTCTTTGCGACTCCGTCGGCATCCGGTGCTGCTGCGACTGATTTAAGCACCTCGGTGAGCCTTTGGAGTTGCACCATCAGTTCGTTCAGTTCCTTTATTTCTTGGCGCATGTTCACAATGGTTGTTCGCGCCTCAGCGACCTCACTTTGAAGGCGCTCCATGCGCCTCTCAACAACCTCGGTGCAGACCCATAGGAACAGAGCCACAGTCAATGCTATGGCAGTTGAGAGAGCGCCCATTATTATTGCAAAGGCACCCTCACCGAATGTGCCAACTGCGGCGCATATTGCGCATCCAAACAACACTATGGAGAGCACTTTTAATCGCTCGGATGAGATGCGTTCCATTCACTTCACCGTGAAGGCTCCAATTGATGAGTGATGCTGTCATAAAGTATGCCGTCATGCAGCGGCTTTTGCTTTGGCAATTGCCTCTGGCAGCCTATCCCCTAAGTTTGCAATCGTGCGGCGTGTGCGCAATAATAAAGTGTGAAGCCAACTGCAGCCTGCCAAAATTCAATCCCACCGCTCATGCCGACGTGGCGGAAATGGCAGACGCGCTGGCCTCAGGAGCCAGTGGGCAAAAAGCCCGTGCGGGTTCGACTCCCGCCGTCGGCATATTTTGTTTGCCACCGAGTCACTCATTTCCGTTGCCCCTTGTAGCCGCGCTTGACTATCACTTCCCATTGGCGTTCGCCATGCAAGCGGGAGCAAATCACATAATGCCCATCATCCTCAAGCGCCTCTGGAAGCTGCTTTAATGAGCGCTCGCAGTCAAATACGATGCTCACCACTTTCCCGGGCTGCATGCGTTCAAGCTCCTCTTTCGCCCGTATGATGCTGAATGGCAATACCTCGCCCCTCAAATCAATCTGCGCATCTGGATTTGCATTGGCAGCGGGCGCGCCGGCGTGGATGAATGCATCATCAACCACAACGATATCAAGTTCCGTGAAGCCATTCACATGTCCGTCTGCTACTTCTCCGGTGTATCGCCACGCCCGAGCTGCTGTCACTTCACCATTAGACACGCTCACGATCAGGTAAACCAAACTTTCCCATGCCGATTTGGAATCAGTCAAGGACGGGATGGGCGGCACATTCGGATGCGAATGATAAACCCCGATCCAATCAGCGCCCTGTGCCTTTGCCCCAGTTATGGCTGTGAGTATCACATGTGGTTCAATCTCGTATCTGTCACTCTTTTGCCCTTTGTGGGCATTTCTTGCCGAGAACGCCTTTATAACTCCCCATGTGGTCTCATCAATCTTTCTTCCGATGAGCAGCCCACAGCACTCATTTGGGTAGGTGAGAAGGGAGTGCACTTTGATTCTGGTATATGCTGACAGCGGCAGCAGCACCTGTCCTTTGCGCATTGCGCCATTCACAAATGCGCTCTTGGTGTCGTCCATTCAAACACCCTCCTTAATGTGGTTTAACCCGCGCCGAGATGCTGCCCTGCTTATGCTCGCACTATCTGATGCGATGAGGATTAGCCAAAACTCATGCATGACACCCATCATCATGCTAAGCTTGGATTTGATGAATGTTCGCTACCTCAGTGTATCGCGTGAAGGGCAGCGAGGCGAAACCTTTTAGGCGTCTCGTCGTCTAATGACATTGGCACATTGTTGGTGGCTTTCAACCCGTGTTGACGGAGGGATAACTGTTCGGGTATAATTAGGAAGTGACCGTATGCCACTTCCGAGCGATGAACCATTCCAATTCAAAAGGCGAAGCTTGTCTCCCAAAGAGTGAAGTGGGGCGGTCGCTGCGTCTATAAGGCAGACGGCAGCGACGCTCGCAAATGCTGCGCTGTGTTACATGAGCCGCTTTTAATGTGCCAACCTGAAGTTGAGGGGCAAAGAGGGGATTTGCCGTGTGAGACAAGGCGGCTTGTTGGCTGCGCAGAGCAAAATCACCTGTCCAGTTGCAGTGAGCTGTGATGGCACTTAATGTTGTCTGTCTGATAGCCATTTGGAGGTGACGAAGGTGACGCAAAGTAAATCGGGGGGCACTGCCAAAGTAGCGGTGACAAGCACTTCTGGTGGTGCTCGCTCAAGTTCTATTAGGGCGAAGAGGACACAAGGTAGCTCAAAGGTAAGGGCTAATGGTAAGGTCAATTCAAAAGGGCGCAACGCCGTCTCTGCTTCGGTTAGCTCCGCAAGGAAGCAGTTGCGCAGTGGCAATGGTGGAGCGGGTTTGACCAAAACGGCTGCTGAGAAGGGGCGAAAGGGTGTCTCATCCACCGATGTGAAACTCAAAATCATGGGCGTTCAAGCAACTGGAGGTAGCCAATCAGGAACTCGTGCCACGACAGCTAAGGAAAGGCGCAAGTTGGATACTGGCACGCGAAAGGCAAGCAGCTCAAATGGGGCTGGAGTTAGGCGCAAGGCGTTGGAAAGCATCGTAAAGGGAAGGGAGAAGCTCATCAAGGCTAAGTCAGAGGCGCTTTTATCAAGGAAGCTTCGCAAGGGGTCTTCCAATGGGTCAACAGCTAAAGCTGCGCCAACTAAGGGCGTGCGAAAAGCAGCGCCAAAGAGGTCAGTTAAGGGAGGGCAATTATCGGTGGCAAAGATCAAAGTCGCAAAGGGCGAAAAGGAAGCCGTCGCAAAGAGAACGGGATCAATTAAGGCTTCACAGGAAGCGCCACTGAGCACAGTCAAAGCGAAGGGGGAAAGAAGGTCATCGCTGAAAGGCTCGTCAAGGCGAGTTAGGGCGCCTTTGTCAGCTCCAACGATGGAGCTGGTAGAGTCGGGTGAGAGATGGGAGATAGAACCCGAGACCGAGGGCACATTTAAAATCGGCGAACCTGTGGGTGGCATTAAGGTTGACGGCGGGGATGGCACTTTCTTCTCTGAGGATGAAATTGAGGCGCTGTTGAATTCAAATGAGGCGCTGTTTGCCTACAAGCCCTCAAGGAGGCAGCGTTCTGGCATACCTGATGCCATGACCCTGTGGGGGCGAGAGTTGCACAAGCGTCCGCTGTTAACGCATGAGCAGGAAGTGGAACTTGCAAAGCGCATGGAGAAGGGTGATGAGGAGGCAAGGCGCATCTTCATTGAGTCAAACTATCGTCTCGTTGTGAGCATAGCTCAAAAGTATCGTGGCTGTGGCGTCCCGCTTGAGGATTTGATACAAGCTGGCAACATCGGCTTGATACAAGCCGTTGACCATTACGATTGGCGGCAGGGGACGAGGTTTTCCACATGCGCCGTCATGTGGATTAGGCAGGCAATACTTCGTGCGATTGACTCGCATGCCAGAATAGTCCGCCTGTCAATGCGCGTCTCTGAGCAAGTTCACAGGGTGGCAGCGGCAAGGCAAGCTCTCATTCGTGAGCTTGGGAGAGACCCGACAATTGACGAGATCGCAAGGCGAACACGCCTCTCAAGGGAGCGCGTGAAGGAGCTCATGGGCTACATGGCTCAAAGGGTTATCTCAATTGATGACCCATTAGACATGGCAGACGGGCTTGATGTTGATGAGGTGCCATCCTTCTCCGAGTATCTTGCTGATGACCAGTCCAACAACCCAGAAGAGGTCATAGCTAACCGCGAGATGAAGAAGGTCATTGAGGAAGCGATAAAGGAGTTGCCCGATAGGACCCAGCATGCCCTCAAACTGCGCTTTGGCTTTGAAGACGGCGTAATGCATACCTACGATGAGATTGGTTACCAACTCGGCTTGAGCAGGCAAAGGGCAATGCAGCTTGTCCAGTTGGGGTTGCAGCAGCTCCGCGAGCACCCCAAGGTTAAGATGCTGTTCTTGAATTAGGTAGCTATCAACATCGCCCGCAAGGCGAATAGCTGGAGCTAATGCGTCCGCCTGTGGTTTAACTTGGCGAGAGCCTGCTTGCGTATTCCTTCCGCCCTCTCAAAGTAATTTCGCAATGGCTCAAGTTCAAACTCGGCGACGATCTCACTTGCGCTCTTGTCAGGCATGTGTGAGACGAGAATGCACTTTCCCTCAGGAGAGGCGACATCTATTTCAACGCCCGCTTTGTAGCGCTCCTTTATAGCTGCAAACTTTGCATGGTTGTAATCAAGGTGCAACACGACGGCATCAAGGTTGAGCGTCTTTGTGATGATGGGTTGATAAGGCTGCGATGTGACAATGACTCTCCCAAGCGGATCTACTATCATGCTCCCGTAAGAAGTGCATGCCGATGCCATGAAGACGCTATAGTCGTGAGCCCATATGCGCATTTGAAGCCCGCCGAGATACATTGAGCAGAAGAAGACCAGCTCAACCCCTTTCTTCGCCATCCCTTCAATCACATCTCTGAAGTTCAGGTCAAAGCATATGGCGCAGCCAATTTTCCCAAAGTCCGACTCAACGACCATGGCTTCAATTCCCGGTATGACGCCCGAGTTTATTTCCTCAATCGTTGGGTGCATCTTGTGATATTTCGCTACGACATTCCCATTTCGGTCTATGAAGGCCGCCGAATTTCGTATCCCGACATTATCTCGCTCAACGAATGGGCATATAACCCAACACCTGTGCTTCACTGCAAGCTCGCTAAATGTCCTCACTACTTGTCCGTTGACTGTCTCTGCAACTTGCTCCCATTGATTGATGGGCACGCCGAGGAAAGCGAAAGCTTCTGGGAGGGCAACTATGTCTGGCGCATCCAAAATAGCCCTGTTGAACAATTCCACTGCCGCCTCCAAGTTGCTTTTGACCTTTGCTTTTGGGTCTGTCGCTGCTTGATGGGCACCGCCAAAGGTTATCGTGGAGACACGAACATACCTTGCCATTCTCTCCACCCCCGTCTCGTTCACAATCGCGCTCAGCCACAATTTAGCACGACCCGAATGTTAGCGCACACATAAGTAGCGGTCAAATGCTTTCGGAGATTGGAACACCGGCGCACATGCTCCTTTACAGTCACAGTTAGTGGCGTCATAATGAAAAGTGAAGCGCCTGCTTGTAAGGACCACACCGAACTCCGTGTGGGAGGATTTCCCTAAATGAGACGGCGGTTTCACTTTTTCGGTAAAGGGTCAGGCAGGATACCCATTGTGGGCGCTGCAGTGGTATGCCCCATGCCATCCGGCGATTGTGCTCCCTATCTCGGCACAAAATCCAGCCTTGAAGGGGGAGTTGCGTCATGTTCACCAACTTGTTTGTATTCGGTCCAAATGGTCAGCTCATTCGTAAGGAAGAACGCCCTCTTCAGCGCCCGAGATGTGGTATGTGTGGGCGCCCGATAAAGACGATGCTTCCCGGGACACCGGTTCCAAGCTCGGTGTTGCTGTGTCGTGAATGCAGCAACAAAGGTGTGCATACCAAAGCATTTTACAACGATCAGAAGAGCAGGCGCTAATTAAATTGGACGATAAGAACAGTTAATGCCAGCCGGAGTAAAACGAGTTAGTAGTCAAATCACAAGGGGGCTGGCACTTTCCTTCAGCGGTCACAGGCGAGAAGCGTGAGCACTCCTTCACTTGGTGAGGAAGTGTTCCATTGACTATGGCACAACCTTGTTGAGTTGGTATTCAACGATGTCGCATGCACCTGCCGCCTTCAACTTTGGAATTAACTCCCTAACAATGCGCTCATCCACTACCGCTTCCACAGCATACCAGCCTTCCTCTGCAAGTGGTGATATGGTTGGTTGGCGCATAGCTGGGAGAAGTGCAACGACGCTCTTTAAGTTCTCGTGAGAAACATTGAGTTTGATCCCGACCTTCTGTTGAGCCAACAGAGCTCCCTTCAGCATAAGGGCTATTTGCTCAAGCTTAGAGCGCTTCCATTCGTCGGACCACGCATGCTTGCTCGCTATCAGCTTTGCGTTTGACTCAAGTATCGTTTCAATGATGCGCAGGTTGTTTGCGAGCAGTGTCGTCCCAGTCTCCGTCAAGTCAGCGATAGCATCCACAAGCTCTGGCACTTTCGCCTCAGTTGAACCCCAAGAGTATTCAACATGGGCATTTATACCCCTCGCTTGCAAAAACTTTCGGACCGTGTTTGGGAGCTCAGTGGCAATTCGCTTCCCCTCTAAATCCTCAACTCGTTGATATGGTGAATCGTTATGCACGGCTATGACAAGGCGCACTTTTCCCAAGCCCTGTTTTGAGTAAACCAGATCGGCAACTTCAATCACATCCGCCTCGTTTTCAACGATCTGGTCATATCCGGTTATGCCGCCATCCAAGATCCCGTCATGGACATAGCGCGGTATCTCCTGCGCCCTCAATAGGATGGCTCTTATCTCAGGGTCATCAATTGTTGGAAAGTGAGAGCGTGGCTGAATGTGCACATTCCATCCGGCCATCTTGAAAAGCTGCAGTGTGGCATCTTGTAAACTGCCCTTTGGCAGAGCAAATTTTAACTGTGGCACATTGCTTCACCCCTTCTCTTGCTTTGTCCCTTGGGAGATAAAACTTCCCTCTTATGCTCATGCGGCATGTGTCACTGGCTGGTGCGGCGAAACTCACATGCAAAGTATGTCGCACGGGCTTAACTCACCCTGTGAGCAATTAGGGTGAGTGATTTTCAAGTTCAGCTGCCCGAAGCGTTGACGGCGCGGGTAATCATGTGGTATCATTTCAGTTGAGGGTGTGCTCACCTGATGGCGCTGTTTACATACGGTCAAAGAGGCAGCGCATGTCGCCGCACGATGGGTGATAGCAATGAAGGGCGTGAGGAAGAAAAAGGGGAATGACATACTCCGATTCAACGGCAGCAATGCGATTGTGGCTGTTAGTGAATGCATTAGTGCCAGTTGTGCTAACGGGGTTATTGTGCGCCCAGATGATAAACATCCGCAGAGGGAAAAGGCATGGTTTCTTCACCTGATCGCGAAGGCGTTGTATGCGTGCGGCGATTACAAGTCAGCCATTAAGCACCTTGAGCGTGCCTGTGAGCTTGCTCCTGACGATGCCTTTTACCACTTTGAGCTGGGGGAGCTTTACCTAAAGGCGCAATGCCTTGAGGAAGCTGCCAAAGAATTTGAAGCAGCACTGCTATGCGCGCCGCTTGATGATTATTACCATGTGCGATTTGCGGCGGTGTGTGTTCGGCTCGGCGAACTCAGGAAGGCTGCAGAGGTGATGGAAAGGGCTGTAAAGCTGCGCCCAAGGAATGCCTTCTACCGTTACCTGCTGGTGAAGCTTTATGAGAATTTGAACGAACCGAAGCTGGCAGAGCCGCACAGGAATTTCGTTTCCGAGCTTGACAACTATGATTTGAGCTACATAAGGCTCTTCCAGACGGATTGGATGGGCTTCAAATAGACCTCGTTGATGCATCGCCGCATGGAGCTGATGTAGGCTATTGCACTTGCATGGCGATCAGAGGCATAATGTGAAGTGGATGCCAAATTAAAAGCACGGTGTGCCTCAAATTGAGGTGATTGAGATGGCGCTTGCCCGCCGAAGCATCGTTGAGATACTCCGTTCAAGGGGTAAGCTGACGGACGAGCAATTGAAAGAGGCAATGAAGGCTCGCCGGGATACAACACAGCCGATTGAGGAGATACTTATCCAACTCGGCATAGTTAGCAAGCAGGACATACTCTCAGCCAAGGCGGAACAGTTGGGAGTGGAGTTCGTTGACCTCAGTCAGATACAAATTGACGAGAGCGCTATGGGCTTGGTGCCGCGTGAGCTCATGGAGAAGTATAGGGCTGTGCCGATAAGGATTGAGGGCAACAGGTTGACTGTGGCGATGGCGAATCCGAGGGACTTGATGGCTATTGATGACCTCAGGATGCGCACAAGGTTGAACATAAGACCAGTCCTTGCAGACCCGGAGGCGATTGATACGATACTTTCTGGTGAGCTGACTGGTGCAGCAGTTGCTGGCGGGAGTGTTGCAAGGGATATTGAAGCTGCGCTTAGAGCTATGGAGAAGGAAAGCGCTGGGAAGGAAAGCAGGCTCGGTGAAGAACTCGCTGCTGCTGGTCACCTTGCAGACCTGAGCAAGCTTGAAAGGGTAAGCGATGAAGCCCTCGCTGATGAGGCGCCAGTCATACGGATAGTTAACTTGCTGTTTAAGGAAGCAATCAGGAACAACGCAAGCGATATCCATGTTGAGCCGCAGAGGAAAGATGTGCGTATAAGGATGCGCATTGATGGTGTGCTGCATGAATTCTTCAGGTTGCCAAAGTGGATACACGCGCCACTAATTGCCCGCATAAAAATCCTCGCTGACATGGATATCGCTGAGAAGCGTATCCCTCAAGACGGACGAATACAGCTTCGCATGGCGAAGAAACTCTTTGATGTGCGCGTCTCAACCATACCGACAACAAACGGCGAGAAGGCGGTCTTGCGCCTGCTTGACCAAACGAGCGTCCTAATCGGATTGGACAAGCTCGGTTTGTTCCCGGACGATGTGGCGAAGATTGAGTATCTCATATCGCAGCCAAACGGGATGATACTGAGCACAGGTCCCACTGGTTCCGGTAAGACCACAACGCAATATTCAATCATGCACCGGCTTAACACCACCGAGGTGAACATCATCACGATAGAAGACCCGGTTGAATATCAGCTCCCGGGGCTCAACCAAGTCCATGTGAACAGGAAGGCAGGGCTCACATTCGCAACTGCACTTAGGTCATTCCTTCGTCAAGACCCGGACATCATCATGGTTGGAGAGATACGAGACCTTGAGACAGCCGACATCGCCATTCAGGCTGCTCTCACTGGTCACCTCGTTCTATCAACACTGCACACAAATGATGCTCCAACTGCCATAACTCGTTTGATTGAGATGGGGGTTGAGCCATTCCTTATTGCTGCGTCTGTGATCGGCGTTATTGCGCAGCGCCTTGCGAGGCGCATTTGCCCGAACTGTAAGGAAGAGTATGAGCCACCGCCAGAGTTGCTTGCGCGCTTTGGCTATCAGGGTGATGGCGACCAGAAGTTTTATCGTGGCAGAGGATGTGAGATATGCAGGCAGACCGGTTATAAAGGGCGCATAGGCATCTTTGAGATCTTCGTGATGAACCAAGAGATCGCTGATTTGGTTTTGAGGAGGGCACCATTGACTGAAATTCGTGATGCAGCGGTCGCAAGCGGGATGAAGACTTTGCTTGAAGACGGCTTCAGGAAAGTGCTCGCCGGCATAACAACACCTGAAGAAGTTCTGCGCGTCGTTGCAACTGCTGGCTACTAATAAACCGAACAGGCGGTTGCGAAGTTTTGAGTCAGCTCATTAAACTCCCCTCTAAATCATCACTGGTGGGGGTGAAGGTTAAATGGCAGCAACAAGCGAGAGGCGTGTTAAGGAGCTTATGTCCCTTGATGATGTGCACATTGATGACTTGCTTCGCGTCGTCGTTGAAAAGAATGCCTCAGACTTGCATCTGTGTGTCGGGGTGCCGCCGGTGTTGCGCATTGATGGCAGGCTTTACCGAACACCATTTATGCCTGCGGAGCCGGCTCAGACGCAACGCCTCATTTACGAGATCCTCACCGATGACCAGATACAGCGCTTTGAGAACGACCTTGAACTTGACTTCTCATATTCGCTTCAGAACATTGCCCGCTTCAGGGTGAATGTGTTCAAGGACAGGGGCAATGTTGCCGCCGCATTTCGTCTCATACCGAGGCGCATACCATCAATTAGGGAGCTTGGTCTCCCAATAATACTTGAGGAGCTGATTTTGAAGCCGCGAGGGTTGATCCTTGTCACAGGTCCAACCGGTTCTGGAAAGTCAACGACGCTCGCTGCGATGATTGACCACTTGAACAATACCGATAGTAGGCATGTGATCACGATTGAGGACCCAATTGAGTATATGCACACGCACAAGAAGTGCATCATCAATCAGCGCGAGATAGGACAAGATACCCTTTCCTTTGCGAAGGCTTTGAGGAGCGCGTTGAGAGAAGATCCGGATGTGATACTCGTTGGCGAGATGAGAGACCTTGAAACAATCGCAACAGCTATAACCGCTGCAGAGACAGGTCACTTAGTGCTTGCAACATTGCACACAAACAATGCTGCAGAGACAATTGACCGAATCATTGATGTGTTCCCGGCTGAGCAACAGGCTCAAATTAGGGTTCAGCTCTCCAACAACCTTGTGGCGGTGCTCTCTCAGCAGCTCCTTCCGAGGGCTTCAGGGAGAGGTAGGGTAGCCGCAATGGAGATAATGATTGCAACACCAGCCATACGAAACTTGATACGAGAAGGCAAAACACATCAGATTCCGTCAATCATCCAGACGAGCGGTGAGCACGGCATGCAAACAATGGATCAGGCACTGCGCGACCTTTACTTGCAAGGTATAATCACTTATGAAGACGCAATGGCAAGGGCGCAACGCCCAGAGGAGTTGAAGAAGATGCTCGCAGATGCAGGAGTTCAGGTGAGGTGATTAAAATGCCTGTGTTCAGTTATGTGGCTCGCAATGCTCAAGGTCAAGTCATACGGGGAAGTGAAGAAGCAGAGAATGCTGAAATACTTCGCAGGATGCTTAAGGAGCGCGGCTATTGGGTCACGCAGATAAAGCAGGAGAGAGAAGCAGCGGCAGCAGCACCTAAGAAGGCAGGGCCGAAGTTCGTGTTTGGCAGAGTTAAGTTGGCGCACCTTGCTATATTCTGCAGGCAGCTTGCCACCCTCATAAACGCAGGTGTATCACTTGTGCGGGCGCTCTCTGTCCTTGAGAAGCAGACGCCAAGCCCGCGCCTGGCACAGATAATTCGTGAGGTCGCTCAAAAGGTGCAAGAGGGTATGTCCTTCTCAAGGGCGCTGGCGGATTATCCCAAAGTCTTCTCCAACCTGTTTGTTGGTCTTGTAAGAGCTGGCGAGGTTGGCGGTGTCCTTGATGAGACACTTGATAGGATGGCTACATTCTTGGAAAAGGACTTGGAGCTGCGCCGTAAGGTCAAGTCGGCAATGACATACCCAACCATCGTCACCATATTTGCGGTTGGCGTCGTCGTATTCTTGTGCACATTCGTTGTGCCGAAGTTCATGAAGTTGTTCGAAGAGCTTGAGCTCAAGCCCGAGGAATTCCCGATTGTCACTCGGATGTTGAAAGCCTTCAGTGATTTCTTGCTGACGAAGTGGTGGATGGTTCTAATAGGCGTTGTGCTGTTTGCCATAGCCTTCATCAACTACGTCCGCACTCGCACCGGTAAAAAGCAATATGACTGGCTCAAGTTGCATGTGCCTATACTTGGACCAATCAACCACATGGTTGCATTGGCGCGCTTTGCAAGGACTTTTGGAACGCTCATAAACAGCGGTGTTCCGATACTTCAGGCTATGGATACATGTGCTGAGGCAATAGGCAATGACATTGTTGCCAAGGCGATAATGGACGCAAGGATGGCTGTGAGGGAAGGTTCACGCATTGCCGACCCGCTTGAGAATAGCAAGCTCTTTCCTCCAATGGTTGTTCACATGATCGCAGTTGGAGAGGAAACAGGTTCGCTTGATCAGATGCTCCAGAAGATAGCCGACTTCTATGAGAGCGAAGTTGATGCAAGGCTTGAGAGCTTAGCTGCAACGATTGAGCCAGTGCTCATAGTCATGCTGGGCGGAGTTGTGCTGTTCATCATCCTCTCCGTCTTCATGCCACTGATAACGATCATAAACAAGCTCTCCGGATCCGGTGGAGAGGGAGAGGGTGGAAGCGAGTAATTGAAATGCGACTTGTTGGGAAGCATGATGGTAAACTCTTCGGCAAGCCCCCCTTAGATATTCGGTCTATAAGTGGTGTCTTGATTGTGCGATTGAGCTCCCTTGGGGATGTTCTTATGGCAACCCCGATGGCACAGGCGCTAAGGGAGGCTCTCCCGAATGCTCAAATTGGATGGGTAGTTGAATCCACATGTGCGCCCCTCGTTGACGGCAACCCATATCTCAGCAGGGTGCACTCTTGGGATAAAAGTTTTCTCGGCTTCATCAAGCTGGTGCGTGAACTCAGGCGCGAACGATATGAGCTTGCAATTGATCCTCAAGGCTTGCTTAAGAGCGCAATAATATCGCTTCTATCTGGCGCGCGGTATCGTGTTGGGTTTGCAGATGGCAGAGAGGGTTCAACATTCGCCATGACTCACATGGTGGAAAAGAAGCCGTCACTACACCCGTGTGACATGTCATTGCAGCTCCTCAGGGCGCTCGGGATTGACGCGAGTGTTGAGCGCCATAAAATGCTAATACCTATCACTGACGAGGAGAGAAGAAAGGTGAACGAGCTGTTGAATTCGCTTCGGCTTTCACCGAAGCACTTTGTTGTGTTTGCTCCAGCTACAAGGTGGGTTCACAAGCATTGGCTGAGCAACCGCTGGATTGAGTTAGCCGAGAGAATTTACAAGAGCTATGGGATGCCCAGTGTGCTCGTTGGCGGCAGCGGTGACTTGTCGTTGCTTAACGCCATTTCAAGCCGCAGCCGTTCACCAATGCATAACTTTGGCGGTTTGTTATCATTGCGTGAGTCGGCACATCTCATTGGGTTAGCTGGCGCGATGGTCGGAGTTGATTCATTCCCGGTGCATGTCGGTTATGCTATGGGGGTTCCAACGGTCATCCTCTACGGACCGACGAGCTCGCTGAAATGGCGCTCAGTAGCTGGAGTGCGAGTCATTGAGCATGAGTTGCCATGCCGACCTTGTCACAGGCGCCCGACATGTGGCGGAGATTGGACATGCATGAAAACAATAACCGCAAGTGAAGTTATGGATGCTCTCAGCGGTGTGCTTTGCTCACCATGATATTCCATTCATTGCGGGGCTTTTCGGCGGTGAGCTACTTGAGTCATCACTCCATGCGACAGCTGTTAGTTGTTAGCGAGTGCAAAGTTCATCCGGATTAAAGCGCCCATGTTCTCTGATGACCCATTTGCAATTCATTATGCTGAGGGCGATTTCGGGATGGTGTCCACTATGAGCAGCACAAGCGAAGGCGAAGCCGGTGATAAAACAAAAGCGCATGCCGAAGGGGACATAGGCGATTCGGTCATCATAAGGCGCGTCAAGCCGGAGGAGCTGAATAAGCTTATCAGCGTTTACCGCTCCGCATATGAGGGGCTTGAAGAGTATGCGTATACATCCACAGGCGAGATTCGCAGCTACATGCGCTGGCTTTATCGTGGCGACCCGAGCGGCTTCTTCGTGGCTGAGCTGAATGGAGAGATCGTCGGGTTTGTGGCTGTGCATGCTGATTGGTGGGATAAGCGCATAGGTCGCACCGCCGAAATACATGAGGTGGTGGTGCACAAGCGTTATCAACGGATGGGCATCGGAAAGAAGCTGATGCAGCGCGCCATTGAATATGCTATTGAGAGAGGATGCAGCTGGACAAGCCTGTGGGTTGGGTCTGGAAACACCATTGCGAGGGAATGGTATCTCAAGCTCGGATTTGAAGAGGTTAGCAATGGCTACTATTGGGTGCGCATGTTAAAACGCCTCACATGAGCGGGTTTGCACAGTTGGAGGGGGAATGGCGATAACCTTTACCTACCAACCTTGCCATTAAGGAGTTGCGACTAAAGACCGCGCGGAAGTTCGTAGGTGAGGCAGCTTGCCTATTCTTGCTTTCCCTCCGTCCTCCCTTCGCCCTGTTGCTCTAATCCTTTCTCCTTCAGCTCCTGCTCTTTAACTTCAGCCTTTATTGGTTGCTTCTTGGCTGGCTCCTCTTTGACCTTTGGCTTTATCACCTCAGGTGGTTTTAGCCTGAGCCTGACGATGTCGTGTGGCTTGATTTGCATTCCCTCCTCAAGCTCAACAATCACAGCCTTTGACATATCCTGCATAACTTCAATGACGCGTATCACTCCAACAGGCTCCTCAATGATGCGTTCACCGCGAGCTGTCTGAAAATGCACTCGCCTAATAACCGTGAACTCATCCCCGACTTTAATTCCAGCATCCTCACCGATATCAATGTAGGCGAACTTGTCCTCAACTGCCCCGACTTGCCCCTCCCTTGCTACAGGCAATGTCGGTTGAGCTGTGATGACAGCCGGAGTAATTCTTGGGAGGGCAGCCCATGTCATTTCGCCGCGCAGTGCCTTGACGAGCTGTGCGATGGCATCCGAAGCGGCAGCGCGATATAGCGATATGTCAAGCACACCTCTTTCAATTTGCTCAGGTTGCACTTGCGGTGGCTCGCGTGACTCAATTGGCATTGATGTATGGATGGGTTGCTTGCTGATGCCCTTGCCTTCAAATCGGCTGCTCCATATCAGCCTTCCAGTCCGCCCATCAAATAAGCGTGCCTCAACGAATATGCTCACACGCTGTTGCCTCTCCGTCCTTATCTGCCAGATCCTTCTATCAGCCGCTGGGCTTGGACGGCTTGTCAAGCCTTGACTGATGATGGAGAAGGCGTCAACCCCAGCTATGTGCCCTGCAAGTATAGCATCGCATTTGTGCTTCTCGCAAAGCTGCTTTACAACCTCAGACGGTATGTTTCCGGAGCGGTAGGTATCCCAAGCAACAGCGTCCTCAAACATCTGTTGGTTAGCGACGAGCAGCTCCTCAACTAAGTTCGCGTTCTTTACAGCATCAACAACCTGCTCCCCGAACTGCATCACATATGGTCTAATTGCTGGCATCTCCGAGAATGGAAACACAAGCAGCCTTCTCACATGACTCAAGTCAAGGTGAAGTATTAAGCGCGGCTCACTCGGTATGTCCTCAATGCGCTCATATAAGGAGACAAGGTGATTCAAAAAGCGGATGTTCGGTGAGTAGAACAGGATGCGATAATAATTGCCACCTTTGCTGGCGCGCACGAGCACACTTTGGTTTTGGCGGAGCACATCAATCGGGTAGGGCAGCCTTTCCTTAATTGCTCTCGGTATGGGCTGCTCCCCTGTGAGGATGTAGACCTCCGTCTCTGTTGCGAGCAATCGCTCAACCTTGGGGAGCTTATCCAAAGTCACCCAGACGAAGTCGGCTCGCACCGTCTCACCGAATATGGCTATTGTCTCCTCACCGGCGTTTGTGACCACGACGAGCAGTGGCACTTGCCATATGCGTTGCATTTTCAGGTCGGTTATTTCACGCACCTCAAGTTCGCTCAATTTCTCAATGGCTTCGCAAGCCGAGTTGTGGCTCGGTGCTGAAATGAGCATGCGCACATAGGGCTTGCGCTCAATTAACTTCACATCACCGGCGAGAACAACATCCATGTCTCGAATCAGGCGAATGTCATACGGGAGAAGCTCGCGGTGCTCCATCGGAAATGGCTCTTTTGTCCAGTCAAGGATGAAGATGACATGCTTTTCAGCTTTCTCAATTTCAGCGGCACGCTTTGGCAGCTCAGAGAGGCTGATAAATGTGGTTTGAGTGCCCTCGGGCAGCTTAGTGCGGAATTCATTGTATAGCGTGATTGAGTTTGAAACGACAACGACTTCCCCCTTCAAGAACTCAACGGCTGGGCGCTTCGTAAGGAAGGCACGGCGAAGTTGTGCTGTGCTCAGGTTGCTCAGAAGAAACAGGCATCCCAAGGTGACAACGAGCATCATTTGACGACCCATAAGTCCTCTCACCTCCGAGCCCAAAACCAACCACTCGGTCTTCCCAAAGCCAATAACAACTTAGCGCCGTAGCCGCTATGTGTCAAATGGGGTTAGCATGGGTTACTGTGTCCATTGAGTGGTATTGCATCTGCATTGGGGTTGCCTTCTAAGTCAACGCGGATGGTGCAGAGGTGATCGGGGTGGGATGGATTAAGATGACGCACATTGCAGGAGCTCTCATGAGCCTATTCAGCGTTGCGCTTGTGTTTGTTCTGTTTTGGCACTTGCGCAGCGCGGTCAGGTTGCTCCCCGAAGAGGAGCAAAGCAAATTGCAGGCGGCAAGGGGAATGGTTAGGAGAATCAGTTTGGCATCGCTCTTGCTGAGCGCTTTGGCGATTGGCGTGATAAGCCTTTTGAGCGCTCTTCGCATGCCACCATTCTCGCCGGGGCAGGCTCTCGCAGTATCGCTCCCATTGATGTGGGTCATGTTCGGAGTCCCCTTCGCATTGCTTGATGAAGTGATGGTGCTCAGCGCAGCCACGAGTGGCAGCGTGCTTAGCCTTACTCCGGCAAGTTGGCTTCTTTGCGTCTCCATCGCCGTTGTCCCGATGGCTCTATCAATACTGTCAGTGCAGTTGTTGATGTCTCAAAAGTTGGTCGGGCTGAGCGAGTCGCTCAGCGGTTGCGCATTTGCTGTTGCCAGCATGTCGCTCGCCTTCTTTGTGGCAGTGGCTGTTAGCTCAAGTTTGCGTCAAGGGGGCGAAAGCAGCTTTGAACCATTCTTTCACTCCCCAATGCTCGTGCGAGCTATAGCATTAACTGCTGCGGGAACGCTTATGATGACGCTCGCCATTGCCATTCATCATCCCTCACCAAAAGGGGAAAGCATTTTCATCATTGCCTATCCGGTGGCGCTATCGGCAGCATTGCTCATTGGATGGCACATAGCCAGCGGTGTGATTCTCATCGGTGGCGAGAGATTGATTAAATTCGGACACATTGTGCACCCTGTTATAGCCGGACTTGTATTCGCTTTGATTGGGAGTGCATTCGCACACGCGAGCATCAAACCTTACTCCCATCTCTTCAGGCTCGGTGTGGTCGCATTCATTTTCGTTGCGGTGATGTATCAGTTGCTCATTCATCGGGGCACGATGACTGAGCGTGATATCTCTGCAACACAGCAATTTGGGATAGCGGCATCCCTGCTTGTTCTCGGAATGATAGCTGTAGCATTTGCGGCTCATCGTGCGTATGGTGTTGGTGTTGCCGGCATTGGCTTTCTCCCAGCCGCGCATTTCTTCGGCGTGCTCGCAAGCTGGCTTGTGCAGATGGATTCCGAGTTTCGTAAGGAGCAGTTTTGGCGCATGGCGCTCGTATCAAACTTACCCATCATAGTTTTGGCGATGCGCCTGATGTATGAAAGGCAGGTTCAAGCAGCCATCCTTCCATCGCATTCACCCATCGTGCTCGTGAGCGCTTGTGCAGGCGCCTTAACTTTCACTGCCCTCACCGGGTTGGTCACCAGCTCGTCAGGCAATGCCATTGCGAGTGCGCTCAACGGTTTTTGGGGGTTGTTTGCGAAGTCGCTGTTAGCCCTCGCTCGCATTGGTTTGATTGCGGTCGGCTTCGTTGTCCTGCTGCCCATGCTTTGGGGGGCGAGCGCATCATTCGGATTCATCATCGGCGTTGCAATTTCAACCTTAATGCTATGCACCATGCCGGGTTTGAACTCGCCCTCGTTGGCTTGGCGGTTTGCCATCCTCTGGTATGTGGCATTGACGCTCGTGCTGTGCATCGGCATCGTGCATACAACCCAGCTTTTGATCCCATTGTCACTTCGCCCACGCCTGTTCAGGGTGTGGATGTTCATTGGCTTGCTCTTACTCACCGGTATTGCATGGGGATTGCTCGGTATTGCCCGAAGGCGCATTTGGCGATCCTCATAGGGTCACCAGCGATGGCACATACTCCCTATGTGGATTTGCGTGCCAGTCGGCATGCTGAACCTCCTTATGAGGCAGCGATTTGAGCACCCATTACATTCAAACGAATCAGCCACTGCATCCAGCGGTGGCAGTTCAAATCCCCTGAATGAGCTCTCCTGCGGGCGAAGGTTTGCTGCGAGCAGCGCTGCACCCATTGCGCCCATCACATTGAAATGCTCTGGCACATAAACTTCACAGTGCAACATTTCTTCAAGCGCATCCCTTATAGCGCCGTTGGCAGCCACACCCCCGCAGAATACATACGGCGGCTGTATAGCTCTCCCCGAAACAACATTGCTGAAGTAGTTTCGGACGAGTGCAGTGCACAATCCTGCAACCAACTCCTCAATTGGCTGTCCGGCTTGTTGGCGCAACACTAAGTCGCTCTCGGCAAATACGGTGCATCGTCCACCTATCCTCGCTCGTCTCTTAGCCCTCTTTGCGATCTCACCGAATGCCTCAATTGGTATTCCGAGGCGTGCGGCTTGGTGATCAAGGAATGCTCCGGTGCCGGCTGCACACACCGTGTTCATCGCAAATTCCGTTGGGACGCCGTCTTGAAGGAGTATCAGCTTTGCGTCTTGCCCGCCAATCTCAAACACAGTCCTTGCATCTGGCACCTCACGGCTAATAGATGCAGCATGCGCTGTAATCTCATTTCGTATGATGTCAGCTCCAACGAATGCCCCGATGAGCTCGCGCCCGCTGCCGGTGACACCGACGGAGATGACCCTTCCATTGCAATGTCTTCCAGCCTCTGCAAGCATTCGGCGCAGCGTCTCAACTGGGTTGCCGTATGTCCTCTCATACGACTTGTAAATCAGCTGCAAGTCGGAGGCATTAAGCAGGACGACCTTAGCCGTTATTGAGCCGACATCAATTCCTACGACCACACCATCCTCGTTTAAACTTGAAGCATTGTTTACGGCTTCCTTTGACGGCTTGGCTGCGATGCTGATGAGCACGGATGAACCTTTGCGCTTGTTGAAGAGGAGGGTATCTATGAATGCCTCAATCCTGACTTTGATGGCGTCGGGTTGCGTGTGCTCATCAAATGTGATGGCGCATATTGGCGGCAAGTTGTATTTGCCCCTGAAGAAGTTAAGCGCCCCAACTGCCGTTGTTTCTGGTGTGCATCCAAATGTGCTCAAGTGAATGATGCCATCAACGCCTTTGTTGCGGGCTTTCAGCGCCGCGCAAATTGTGATGATGTCCGAACCTGTGATGCGCTGTCCGAGCATGCGCAGCCCTTTGCGATAGTTTCCGTTTCCCCACAGGTCACTGAATGGGTTGATAAACGACCACCAGTCCATAACCCAAATGAGCTGCGCTTGCAACTGCGATGAGATGAAGCGCACAAGGTCAAATGCCGGGAAGCTGCCAAGCATAGTTGTATAGAAGTCACCGATGATCGCTACCCTTGCGCTTGGCTCACGATGGCGCAGCAGACTTTCCATGCGCCTAATAGCCCCGTGATATGCCTCATCGGAAGCCTTTCGTGATGTGGCTTTGAGCATCTCGCGGTATGCATCCGTTAGAATGGACATCGCTGCCTCATATTCATCCACGGCATGCAGACGCTCTATCACGAATTCGTTTAAGTGGGCGTATAGTTTGACTTTCCTCAGACCGTCAAGTATTAGCCCGAGCATCTTTAGGTCACTGATGCTTGTGCATCCCGAGAACTTGCACAGTTGCTTGGCTTCTTTCAGCAGCGATAGGAATGCTGTGCGGAACATGACAGCCGGGTTGATGTTAACGATAACCCACTTGATCTCTCTACCGAAGTTGCTTTCAATCATCGGTTTTAAGAGCGCAGCGGTTGTATGCCCGAGCATGCAAGTTCCCGGTCCGCCGGGGACGATGAAAGTTTCGGCGCCCTCACTTGCCCCCGTTAGGATGTCCGCAAATATCAGGCGCAAGTCATAGCACCAATAGTCAGGTCCGCACCCTTTAGCCATGTCCACGGTCTGCCTGCTTGGCGGTCTCGGTGGAATGACATCCAACCCGATGCCGCTGGCGATGTGATGCCACAGCAGGCTATATTCGCGCATGTATGTGATGAATGTTTTCGTCGTCTTCCTATTAGCGCTCGCCATGGCTAACCACCATTAAGCATTGTAAACAGCGCTTTTGAGCAATAGGCAAGCGGCGTTTGCGGCGCCGCGCATTGGTTAGCTATACTTTGGATTTGACATTGTGCTGCCGAGGATCAAAGGCATCAGAGCCCATGGGTGAAGGCATCATGCTGAAAGCCCGTGCAGTTTGGGGGTGTAAATGATGGGTGAGGTAAGGGTTGGTATAGTGGATGTGGATACGACACATGCTGTTGAGTTTACGAAGCGCCTCAATCACATCGGCATAGGTGAAGATCAATGGGTTGAAGGTGCAAGGGTCGTTTGCTTCTGGGCTGGTCCTTCAGCGATACGCTCGGATGAGGAGGTGAAGGAATTAGCTCGTGTGCTGAGGGAGGAACTCGGCGTCAAGCAGGTTGAGAGCTTGAAAGAGATGATCGGCATGATTGACGCCGTAATGATTGAGTCGGTTGATGGAAGCGTTCACTATGAGCGTGCTATCCCATTCATTGACGCTGGGATACCAACATTCATTGACAAGCCATTCACATGCTCGCTTGAGCAGGCGAGGAGGTTGGCGGAGATTGCCGAGAAGAAAGGCGTGCCATTGTTCACATCCTCATCATTGCGCTATTCCTTGGAGGTTCAGGAGTTGAAGGCTCGTGCCGATGAATATGGCATGGTGCTCGGTGCTGATGCATATAGCCCTGCGCCATACCATGAGCGCAACCCGGGGTTGTTCCATTACGGCATTCACGCTGTTGAAACTTTGTATGCGCTGATGGGGAAAGGGTGCAAGCAAGTTTGGTGCATATGGCGTGATGATGCCGAAGTAGTTGTGGGCACATGGGCTGATGGGCGCATTGGAACCGTCAGAGGGACAAGGGTCGGCGTGCACGGGTATGGCTTCACAGCATTTTGTGAGCGTAAAATAATTGCCAGCAGCATTGATGCGAGGTTCATCTATCGTGAGCTGCTAAAGCGCGTCGTTGAGATGTTCCAGACTGGAAAGCCACCGCTTGACATGCAAGAGAGCGTGGAGATCGTCGCATTCATTGAGGCAGCTATGCGCTCAAGGCATTGTGGTGGTTCCCCTCAGGCAGTGGCGGTCTGAGATGGACAGATAAATGTTGGACTTGCTCTCGGCTTAAAGTTCGCTTTAGGGGTGAAAGCGGATGCGCATTGTCCTTTACACTGGGAAGGGCGGCGTGGGTAAGACGAGCATAAGTGCAGCAACAGGGATACTGTGCGCCGAGCTTGGCTACAAGACTTTGGTCATGAGCACAGATCCTGCGCACTCGCTCTCTGACTCGCTTTGCATGAAGCTTGGAAGCGAGCCAACAGAAATCTGTGATGGGCTTTTTGGGATGGAGGTAGACCCGTTCGCTGAGATTGAGGAGAACTGGGCAGCTGCAAAGGATTACCTTACGATGCTATTTGCCTCGCAAGGGCTTGACGAAGTCGCAGCTGAAGAACTCGCAGTGCTTCCGGGAATGGATGAGTTGTTTAGCCTGCTCAAGGTCAAGCGATTTTACGAAAGCGGTGAGTTTGATGTGCTCGTCGTTGATTGCGCTCCAACTGGCGCAACGATACGATTGCTTAACTTCCCGGAAGTGCTGCAGTGGTATATGAAGCGCCTGTTCCCAGTGGAGAGGTATGTCGTTGGCACAATTCGCAAGTTCAAGCGCGAGATATTTTCCGTTCCACTCCCGAGTGATGCCGTCTTTGATACGATACAGCGCATGTATGCGAATGTGGATGAGATGCGCGACATATTGCTTGACCCGCGGGTGACAACGATACGCCTCGTTCTCAATCCGGAGAAGATGGTCATACAGGAAACGAGGCGCGCTTACACATATCTTAACCTCTTCGGCTTTCACACCGATGCCATTATCGCAAACAAGGTCTTCCCCGAGGAGATCACCGACCTATATTTCTCCGAGTGGAAGAAGGTGCAAAAGGCTTACTTGGAGGAGGTTGAGGCGTCGTTTCCGAACCTACCGATATTTAAGGTGAGGTTTTATCGGCACGAAGTCGTCGGTTTAGAGAGCCTCCGCAGAATGGCACATGATACATTCGGCGACAGCGACCCAACCCAAATATTCGCTCAGGATGAACCAATGCAGATAATCAAGGAGGGCAGCAATTATACGCTTGTCCTGAAGCTGCCGTTCGTCTCTCATAGGGAAGTTGACCTCTATCAGAAGGGCGATGAGCTCATAGTCAGGATTGGGAACTTCAAGCGTAACATCATCTTGCCTATGGTGCTCGCTCGCCTTGAAGTGGTTAATGCCAAGTTCGTTGAAGACAAACTCCACATACGCTTTACTGACAAGCGAAGACCAAAATCACACCGTCAGTAGTGCGGCTTCGGCTGTGAATTCAATGCATCAATGCAAGTGGGTTTAGCTGCGAGCTTAGCACATGGGTGCGAACGGCTTCAGCCACAAGCTTAAGCGTTCCTGAGCGTTGCTTACATCGTTTGAAAAAGTTAAGCGCCGAGCCCTGCCGCACCCCTTCTTATGCCCCTTTCACTTTCAATCTTTTGTTGGTAGCCGCTTTGTCTGTATGCCATAAGCGGGTCAAGTGGGACCCCCATTTCCTCCCGCACAACCATAAGCAGCGGTGTCACATCGGTATTAAACGCATCCTGAAGGATTTGCTCAGCCATGACAACATCGCATTTTTCCTGTGCGCTGTAAAGTTCGCCTCTCGGGATAAGCAACGCCTTCGCGTATGCGGTTTGGATGTTGATTATGGTCTGGATCATCTCCTCTATCTTTGGCTTAATGTTTGCTGCCTGATCAACCATGAATGCCACCTTCAAGTTGAGCTCATCTTCAGCGGTGACTATCTCTTTGAGGATGAGGAACAACTCATACGGGTTGATGGAGCCTGTTGTCAGGTCATCATCCGCATACTTTCGGTTGTTGAAGTGAAAGCCGCCAAGCTTACCCTCGTCAATTAAGAAAGCGACGATGTGTTCAATGTTTGTGCCATGCGGGTGGTGACCCAAGTCAACGAGCACCTTTGCCCTCTCGCCGCACTTTTGCGCGAACACATAAGCCATACCCCAATCGGCGATGTCGGTGTGGTAAAACGCTGGCTCAAAGAACTTGTATTCAATGAGCATCGTCATGTCCTGAGGCATTGCCTCATATACCTCCTGCAGGCATTCAATTACGCGGTGCTTGCGTCTCCGAAAGTCATCTTGCCCTGGGTGGTTAGTTCCGTCGGCAAACCAAAGGCTCAAGATGTTTGAGCCAACTTGCTTGGCTATCTCAATTGAATCAATGATGTGTCTCACGGCACGCTTTCTAACTTCTGCATCTGGGCTTGCTATGCTCCCATACTTGTAGCACTGGTCCTGAAACACATTTGGGTTCACCGAACCAATCCTTAAGCCGAGTTGCTCTGCGTATTCCTTTACGCCGTCCACTTTGCCATCCGGGAAGTCCCAGAGAACATGCACTGCCACCGATGGCGCTACACCGGTGAACTTGTTAACCTGCGCTGCATCCTCAAGCTTCTCATAGATGGTCACTGCTGCGCCGGGTTGATAAAATATGCCAAAGCGGGTTCCCGAATCTGCATATGCCCATGAGGGAGTTTCAATTTCAAGCGCCTTAAGCCTCGCCTTCACCGCCTCAATGTCAATTCCCTTCTCGGCAAGCGTGTCGGCAAGCATTTTGTATTCCTCCTTGTATCGCTTTCTCATGCTCTTCACCCCCAAGCTCTTCAATTGCATTAGCATTCATCTGAATACCCCTCACTTCGCGGGCATGTTTGTTTTTCGTGGTGAGTGCAATTCAAGGCGGGTTTAAACGGGTGATCCACGATGTGAGTTTCGCCTACAAACTCGCTTTGCGGCAATGCCGCTCTTTTTAGTGACTTCGGTTTGGTGTGACGAATTGCAAAAAGATGTTCACATAGCCCCTGCCATTCTGCTGGGGAGCCAGCATCCTTAGATTCACTTGTGATGCTGGCTCCCCAAAGGTGTTGGAGCAGTCTCTACCTTTCAAATGCGGCTTCAAACCTTATCTCCGATGGCTTGAACTGCAACTTGCGGACAAACTCGCAGGCTTCCTTTGCGCCGTGTTCTCTATCCATGCCGCTGTCTTCCCACTCAACTGAAAGCGGGCCGTTATAGCCTATGTTGTTCAGAGCGCGAATTATCTCCTCAAAGTTTATCCCGCCCCTCCCCGGTGAGCGGAAGTCCCAACCTCTCCTCGGATCCCCAAACGGCAGGTGAGACGAGAGGATGCCGCTTCTCCCATCAAGCGTGGTGATGGCATCCTTCACATGCATGTGGAATATGCGATCGGGAAATTCGTAAATGAACTTGACTGGGTCAACGCCCTGCCAGTGTAGGTGGCTCGGATCAAAATTGAACCCGAACGCCGGATGGTAATCCACAGCCTCAAGGGCTTTCCTCGCCGTGTATAGGTCAAACGCGATTTCTGTCGGATGAACTTCAAGAGCAAACTTCACACCACATGCCTCAAATTCATCCAGTATAGGCTTCCACACCTGCGCGAACTTCTTGAACCCATCCTCAATCATTTGCGGCGGCACTGGTGGGAACGGATAGACAAGATGCCATATTGGTGAACCAGTAAATCCGTTTACGACCTGCACGCCGAGGTTTTTTGCAGCCCTTGCTGTGAGCTTCATTTCCTCAATTGCTCTCTCGCGGACTCCATCCGGGTTGCCATCTCCCCAAACATGCTCTGGGAGGATGGCTTTGTGCCGTTCATCAATTGGATCAAGCACAGCTTGTCCAGCAAGGTGATTGCTTATAGCCCACACATTGAGACCATATCTTGCAAGGAGCTGCTTTCGCTCCTCGCAATACTTTGGATCTTCAACGGCTTTGCGCACATCAAAGTGGTCACCCCAACAGGCGAGTTCGAGCCCGTCATAACCCCACTCGCTCGCCTTTTGTGCGAGGGTCTCAAGAGGCATATCAGCCCACTGACCTGTGAACAATGTCACCGGACGCATCCTTATCCACCTCCCAGTCCCCGTGGTGAGCGGATGTGGTTTGCAGTCATGCAGTCAATAAATATGATGCATTGTGGAGCAGGTTGTGTCAAACGCAGTCCTTTAGTGCATTGTTGCAGCGGATGCTCCAAACCGACGACCGAGCCTTAGTTGCTCTCGCTAAGTTAAAAAACCAAGCGGTGCAAAGTGGTTGAATCAGATTTGTTGAGCATATGTTGGTTCATCAATGGTGCGTCCCTTTACAAGGGGATTTGATGACGCTAAAATAAAAGCATGACTATGGTGGTTGAGCGTTGGCGTTGTATTGCGCGTTGGTGCTATCTTGAACCACTGCAGGTTTCAATCATGAAAGTTCCAACCGCGCAGACAGTGCTCATAGGCAAAGAGTGGCGAAAGGCTTTTAGTGTGTTATCATGCTATGTCGTCAGAGGGCGTGGGAGGCAGCGAATGCAATGCATTCGCTGCAGGGCGCCTTAAGACGCCGAGATGGAATGTTAATGTGGGCTGCCTCTCTGCTGCCCCTCTGGCGTAGCCAGAGGGGTAATTTTTTGCGATGCAAAGTATGCTTAAGCACGAGAGGGTGATTGAAGGATGCCAACAATCAACCAGATAGTAAAGGGTGCCCGTAAGCCGAAGAAACATCGCACAAAGACACCGGCTCTAAAATACCGTTATAACGCTCTTAAGGGGAAGCTTATATACGACCCGCAAGGTGCGCCGATGTTGCGCGGTGTGTGCATATCGGTGCGAACCATGACGCCGAAGAAACCGAACTCGGCATTGCGCAAGATAGCAAAGGTTCGCTTAAGCAACAGGCGAGTCATCACTGCTTACATCCCGGGTGTCGGACACAATCTACAGGAGCACAGCGTTGTGCTTGTGAGGGGCGGACGAGTTAAGGACCTCCCAGGCATAAGATACAAAGTCGTTAGAGGCGCGCTTGACTGTGCCGGAGTTGAGGGGAGGAGGAAAGCCCGCTCGGTCTATGGTGCCAAGAGACCGAAATCTTAATTTGTGTTACGAATTGATGGAATGAGGTGAAATGGGATGCCAAGGAGAGGACCAGTTCCGCCGAGGGAAATCCCGCCAGACCCGGTTTACGGAAGTGTGCTCATACACAAGCTCATTAACCAAATCATGCGGAAGGGCAAGAAGAGCATCGCAGAGAAAATCATGTATGGCTCGCTGTTGCTGATACATCAACGAACAAAGCGCAATCCGCTTGATGTGCTTGCTAACGCTATACGCAATGTCATGCCTGTGGTTGAAGTTCGTCCAAGGCGTGTTGGCGGTGCGACATATCAAGTGCCAATGGAAGTTCGCCCAACGAGGCGAGTTAGTTTGGCACTCCGTTGGCTTGTTCAGGCGGCGAGACAGCGCAAGGGCAGGACGATGGCTCACAGGCTTGCGGATGAAATCATTGATGCTTCTAACAATCAAGGGGGCGCAGTTAGGATAAAGGAGGAAGTGCACAGGATAGCGGAAGCAAACAGAGCATTTGCTCACTATCGTTGGTTCTAACGGTGTGATGCGTATGGTAGAAGTTGATTTTGATGGCAAGTTGCCGCTTGAAATGACGAGAAATATAGGCATAGTTGCCCACATAGATGCGGGTAAGACAACCACGACCGAGAGGATACTGTTTTACACTGGTCGTGTGCACCGAATTGGAGAGGTTGACGAAGGGACTGCCACGATGGACTGGATGCAGCAGGAGAAGGAACGAGGAATCACAATAACTTCCGCAGCTACGACTTGTTATTGGAGGAGAAAAATTGGCGCCGACGAGAAAATCTACCGAATTAACATAATTGACACGCCGGGGCATGTTGACTTCACGGCGGAGGTTGAAAGGTCACTAAGAGTTCTTGATGGAGCGATTGTGATTTTATGTGGGGTTGGGGGTGTGCAACCGCAAACTGAGACAGTCTGGAGGCAGGCAAACAAGTATAATGTTCCGAGAATCGCCTATATAAACAAACTTGACAGAAATGGTGCCGACTTTCACTCAGTTGTGCATCAAATGCGGGAGCGATTGAAATGCAAGGCGATCCTCATTCAAATCCCGATTGGGCAAGGGGAGGACTTTGAGGGTGTCATTGATCTCATTGAATATCGGGCAATTTATTGGGATGACGAACTTGGGACAGTTATGCGTTATGAGCCTATACCCGACAGCATAGAGCCGATTGCCGAGATCTTCAGGAAAGCTTTGGTGGAATGGGTTGTGGAAACCGACGATAAATTGCTCGAAAAATACCTCGAGGAGGGGACTATTTCCTCGGAGGACTTGCGTGCAGCTATAAGAAAACAAACGCTGCGTGGCGAGATTGTTCCCGTCCTCTGTGGGGCAAGTTTGAAAAACAGAGGTGTGCAGCCGCTGCTTGACGCCATTGTTGATTTTCTCCCATCACCGCTTGACATAGGTTTTGTTGAGGGTATGAATCCGGAAAATGGGGAGAAAGTGAGGAGAAAACTGGCAGAAGATGAACCTCTATGCGCCTTGGCTTTTAAGATCCAAACTGACCCGTATGTTGGTCGGCTAACTTACACAAGGATTTATAGCGGTGTTCTAAGAAAAGGTGACACAATTAGCAACTTTTCACGGGGATGCAGGGAGCGAATTGCACGGATATTGCGCATGCATGCCAATTATAGGGAGGAAATTGAGGAGTGCAGGGCTGGCGATATTGTTGCCCTTGTTGGATTGCGAAATACATACACGGGAGATACGCTTGGGGCACCGGAATGCCCAATTTTGCTTGAGCGCATTGAGTTTCCAGAGCCAGTCATATTTAGGGCTGTTGAACCGAAAACGAAAGCCGAGGAAGAAAAACTTATGCAGGCACTCTTAAAATTGGTCAATGAAGATCCGACATTGAGGCTGAGATTTGACAAAGAAACCGGTCAAACCATATTGGCTGGCATGGGAGAGCTGCATCTTGAAATAGCTGAGGACAGGCTTCGCAGGGAATTTGGTGTCGTTGCTCGCTTTGGTCAACCGCAGGTTGCATATCAGGAAACCGTGTTGAATTCCGCTATTGGCGAGGGCAAGTATATTCGCCAGACTGGAGGGCGTGGGCAATATGGACATGCAATCTTGCATGTCCAGCCTTTGGAGAGGGGTAAAGGGTTAGAGTTTGAAGTTGACATTAAAGGCGGGATAATACCGGAAGTTTTCATACCGGCGATTGAGGCTGGAGTGCGGGAGGCTGCTGACAGAGGGGTGCTCGCTGGATATCCAGTTGTGGATGTTAAGATTACTTTAATTGGCGGTTCATATCACGAGGTTGATTCTTCGGAATATGCCTTTAAGCTTGCGGCAATGGAAGCCTTCAAAAATGCGTGTAAAAGGGCTACTTTAACCCTTTTGGAACCCATCATGAAGCTTGAAATTGTGACGCCGAAGGAATATGTGGGAGAAGTTCTTGCAGACTTAAATGCAAGGAGGGCATCTATCAGAGGGATGAGGGAAGGCGCGGGGGAGATTATCATCGTTGATGCCGAAGTTCCATTAGCAGAGGTTTTTGGATATGCAACTCAATTGCGCTCGCTAACTCAAGGTAGGGCATCTTACACAATGGAGCCAGAGCGCTATGCACCGGTGCCTCCAGAGGTGGTTAAGCAAATTGTTCTAAAGCGCGGCTATAGCACATTTGACATTCTTCCTCATATTGAGGGAAAAACCATTGGCACGCGGGTTTAAGGGGGTAAGCGTTTCATATGGCTGAGGAACGCATCCGAATTAAGTTGAAGGCATTTGATCATAAGTTGGTGGATAAATCCGCACAGGATATTGCCAGAGTTGCCCGTGAAACTGGGGCTAAAGTGCGTGGTCCTATACCGCTCCCTACTGATAGAAAGGTTTGGTGTGTGATTAGGTCGCCTTTCATTGACAAGGAATCAATGGAACATTTTGAAATGAGGATTCACAAGCGCTTGATTGACATCATTAACGCTACAGCCGAGACCATTGAGAGGTTGAGCAAACTTGATTTGCCAAGTGGAGTTGATATAGAAATCAAGCTGTAAATTTTGGGGGGTGTAAGGCGGTGATAAAGTCAATAATCGGGAGAAAAGTTGGTATGACATCCATATTTACCGAAGATGGACAGCATATCCCGGTTACAGTTATTCAAGCCGGACCTTGTTATGTGGTTCAGCGAAAAGTTGTCCAAAAGGATGGGTATTCTGCGATTCAGCTCGGTTATTTGACGATGCGCGAAAGGAAGGTGAATAAACCGTTACAAGGTCACTTCAAAAAAGCTGGATTGCCTCCAATGAAATTTTTGTGCGAGTTCCGTATACCAAATGAGGTAAATGTGGAAGTCGGGTCGGAAATAACGGTTAACTCGTTCAAGCCCGGCGATGTAGTGAAAGTTACGGGAACCTCAAAGGGTCGGGGATTTGCAGGTGTGATGAAGCGGTGGGGTATGAGTGGTCAAAGGGACTCACATGGTTCAAGGTATCATCGTCAACCAGCATCACTTGGACCGCAAGGTCCACAGCGAGTGTTCAAAGGGCATAGAATGCCGGGAAGATTTGGGGGAAAAACGGTGACTATCCGCGGGTTAACCGTTGTTGGTGTGGATCCTGAAAATCATCTTCTTCTCATAAAGGGTAGCGTTCCCGGATGGAAAGGGAGTTTGGTAAAAATTCAGGAAGACAAGCCATAAAAGACAGGTGATTGGCATGGACATTCCGGTATACAATCTTGAAGGGGAGCAAGTTGGGATTTATACTATTCCTGACGAGCTGCTATCCGTCAAGATTAACAAATCTCTTGTGCACCAAGTTGTTATCTCATATCTTGCTAACATGAGGCAAGGGACACATTCAACAAAAACTCGCAAAGAAGTTAGAGGTGGGGGCAGAAAACCATGGCCGCAAAAGGGAACGGGTAGAGCAAGGCAAGGGTCTATAAGAGCCCCTCAATGGCGTGGTGGTGGCAAAGTGCATACTCCTAAGCCGCTTGATTGGGATGTAAAGATAAACAAAAACATGCGAAAGCAGGCAATAAAAATGGCGTGGATTGACAAAATAAGAAGTAACGATATAGTTTTGTTGAGCGAACTTGATTTTGAAAAGCCGAAAACAAAGCAGATGTATCGGTTGCTAAAGGCGCTTGGTTTGAGCGACAACAAAGTCCTGCTTTTGATGAGGGAATTTAACCAAAATGTTTTCCTATCGGCAAGAAACCTGCCCAATGTATTTATGCTTCCATATTATCAACCATCAGCATACGATTTGATAAATGCGCAGAAAATTTTAACAACTTGCGATGTAATGGATAGGATAGTAAAGGAGAGGATTGCATCATGACAAACATCCGGCGAGATCCATCAAATGTAGTGATACAGCCAATATTGACGGAAAAAAGTGCAAAGCTGGCAGCTGAGTTAAATCAGTATACATTTAAAGTGCGCTTAGATGCTACCAAGCCAGAAATTAGGCAAGCTATTGAAAAGTTATTTAATGTTGATGTTGAGTGGGTCAACACCATGATTGTAAAGGGGAAACCGCGCGGGATGAGGTGGCTCAACCGAGGCAGAACATCAAGATGGAAGAAAGCGATCGTTAAGGTTAAAGAAGGGCAGAAAATAGGCATATTTGAGGTATGAGGTGAGGATCATGCCGATAAGGCTGAAAAAACCGATCACGCCTGGACAAAGATTTATGACTGTTTCAACATTTGAAGAGATAACAAAGGATGAGCCAGAAAAATCATTGACTGAAATACTCAAGAAGCACAGTGGGCGAAATAATCAGGGTAAAGTTACTGTCCGATTCAGAGGCGGTGGGAATAAGAGATTTTACCGCATAGTTGACTTTAAACGAGATAAGGACGGAATCCCGGCAAAAGTTATAGCGATTGAGTATGACCCGAACAGATCGGCGAGGCTTGCATTGCTCAGATATGCTGATGGAGAAAAACGGTATATACTGTGGCCAGAAGGGGTGAAAGTGGGGGATATTTTAATGTCCGGGGAAGATGCGGAAATAAAGCCGGGGAATGCCCTACCGCTTGAGAAAATTCCGGATGGAACCTTTATTCACAACATAGAACTTGAGCCGGGTAAAGGCGGACAGCTTGTCAGGGCTGCTGGAACCGCTGCTCAGCTTATGGCGAAGGAAGGGAAATATGCTCATATCAAACTGCCCTCTGGAGAAGTTCGGTTGATTAATGTGAAGTGCAAAGCAACAATAGGTAGAGTTGGCAATGTTGATCATGAATTGATAGTGATTGGAAAGGCTGGGCGGGCGAGACATATGGGATGGAGACCACATGTTCGAGGAAAAGCAATGAATGTTGATGATCATCCGCACGGAGGTGGCGAGGGAAAGGCACCAATAGGCATGGATGCACCGAAATCGCCTTGGGGTTGGAAAACCCTTGGGGTCAAAACGAGAAAGGAGCGAAAACCGTCCAGTAAGTTCATAGTAAAGCGCAGAAGGGTTGGGTATGGAGATAGAAGATTGAAAGAGCAAAGGTAACTGCTGGAGGGGATCATCATGGGGCGTTCATTGAAAAAGGGTCCATATTGTGACCCTAAGTTGCTCAAAAAAATAAGGGAAATGAACCAAACTGGCGAAAAGCGTGTCATAAAGACTTGGTCGCGGCGTTCCACGATCTTTCCCGAAATGGTTGGACACACGATTGCTGTTTATGATGGTAGGAGACACATTCCCGTATACATTACTGAAGCCATGGTTGGGCATAAACTTGGAGAATTTGCCCCAACAAGAGGGCATAGAAAGCATGGTGAGCCAACCGAACGCTCAACAGCGTTGAAATAGCCCATAAGGTGTGGAAAGAGGGATTGAACTATGGAAGTTAGAAGCGTTGGACGATATATAAGAGTTTCGCCAAGGAAAGCCAGAAGAGTAGCGTGCTTAGTCAAGGGAAAGCGGGTTGATGAGGCGTTAAACATTCTCTTAACAATTCCATCAAAGCCTGCAAGGTATATTCATAAGCTCCTCAAGTGTGCCGTAGGAAATGCTGAAAATGACTACGAGCTGGATAGGGAAAGCCTGTATGTGAAGAATGTAATTGTTGACCAAGGTCCAATGCTGAAAAGGTGGATACCGAGAGCTCGCGGCAGGGCGGACATGATTCGCAAGCGCACAAGTCATATAACTGTCATAATTCAATCCATTGGTGAAGATTAGCGGGGGGGTAGTGTGATGGGGCAAAAAGTCAACCCAATAGGGCTAAGAATAGGCGTAAATAAGGAATGGCTAAGTAAGTGGTTTGCTGATAAACAATATCAAGAATATTTGCAAGAAGATTTAAAAATCCGAAATCACATTAAGAAAAAGTTAAAGGATGCTGGCATCCCAAGGATTGAAATTGAGCGAAAATCAAGGCTTGTCATCGTAACAATTTATGCTGCCCGACCGGGGATGGTTATTGGACATAGGGGGAGAGGAGTTGAGGAGTTGAAAAAAGAACTTGAGGAGATGACGGGGCGTGAGATGCATATAACCGTCAAAGAGGTGGAGAATCCGGAGCTTGAAGCTCAACTTGTTGCGGAAAATATAGCTCAACAGATTGAGAGGCGCGTCTCGTGGCGTAGAGCAATGCGCCAGGCGATATTGAGGTCCATGAGCGCTGGTGCACAAGGCATAAAGGTGATTGTCAGTGGGAGACTTGGTGGAGCCGAACTTGCACGGGACGAAAGCTTGATGGATGGAAAAGTTCCGCTGCACACATTGAGAGCGGATATTGACTATGGCTTTAGTGAGGCGAAAACAAAATATGGCATGATAGGAGTGCATGTGTGGATTTATCGCGGTGATATCATAGAAAAAGCCGAGGAACGCTTGGTGCTTGCGGCGAGGGCTGGGAAGCCAATAGCGCCCAGACTCCTCGTCGCAGCCACCGAACTTGAGGAGGAGGCAGAAGATGTTACAGCCGAGGAGGCGTAAATATCGCAAGGAACAACGCGGGGCATGTAGAGGGAAAGCCACAAGGACAAACACGATCGTAAATGGTGAATTTGCCATTCAAGCGCTCGAGCCGGGCTGGGTTACGGCTCGGCAGATAGAGGCAGCGAGGGTGGCAATTGCTAACTATGTTCGCAGGGAGGCAAAAGTGTGGATTCGTATTTTCCCATATAAACCTGTGACAAAAAAGCCATTAGAAAGCCGAATGGGTGGCGGCAAGGGCGACCCGGAGGAGTATGTGGCTGTTGTTAAGCGCGGCACTGTGTTGTTTGAGATTGGGGGAATTAGTGCCGATGTAGCCGTGGAAGCTCTGAGGAGAGCATCGCATAAGTTGCCGATAAAAACCCGTATTATTTCGAGAGAGGTGCTTCCGCATGCCTGAAGAGAAGCGCCGAGAACAGTTGCAGAATCTTAGACAGCTTTCCCTTAACGAGCTTTTGAAAGAGCTTGAGGAAACCAGAAAAGAGTTGTTTATGACAAGAGCTCAAGTTGCAACTTTCAGCCAAACTAATGTCGCTCGAATCAGAATGCTAAAGCGAAAGGTGGCACGCATTCTTACAATTTTGAGGGAAAGGGAATTGCTCGGAATTGAGTAGGACTCCCCAAAAGTTAAGGATAACTTATCCAAGTTGGGAGGAGAAACTGATGGAAATTGAGCGAGGAAAGAGGAAGAAGCGAATTGGTGTGGTTGTAAGCGATAAAATGGACAAAACGGTCGTTGTAATGGTAGAAAGGCTCGTGAGGCATCCTTTGTATAAAAAAGTTTTGCGCAGGCGGAAAAAATATTATGCTCACGATGAAAACAATGAGTGCCGCATCGGGGATGTCGTGGAAATTATGGAAACAAGACCTTTAAGCAAGCTGAAAAGGTGGCGTGTAGTTCGCATAATTGAGAGGGCAAAGGTGGCTGCACCGATGCCTGCATATGAAGCTAAAGAGGTTGAGGAAGTGGCAGTAACACCACCGGAGCTTTTGGAAGAGCAAAAACTTGAAACTCAGGAGGGGTGAGAGTTTTATGGATCTGATAGAGCCTGAAGCGATTAGGAATGTGGCTTTAATTGGTCAAGGTGGGTCCGGAAAAACTTCTTTGGCGGATGCCATTTTATGGGTTACTAACATGGTTGACAGGCAGGGAAAAGTGGAGAGGGGGACGAGCGTTTTTGATTATGAAGAGGATGAAAAGCAAAGGCAGCACAGTATAAATCTTGCCATTGGACATTGCAATTGGCGTGGGCATTTGATTAACATAATTGACACTCCAGGTGGAATTGATTTTGTCGGAGATGCATATGCAGCCTTGCGCGCTGTAGATGGGGTAGTTCTCGTCTTGGATGCCGGAGAGGGGCTTGAATTTCAAGCGGAGAAATTGTGGGCGAAGGCGGGTGAATATGGACTTACAAGGTTAATCTTTATGACAAAGCTGGACAGCGATAAAGCCGATTTTGAGAATCTTTTGTCTCAAGCCGGCGAAAAGCTTGCAACCAAGATTGTCCCTCTAACTTTGCCGCTCGGTGAGCGATCCGAGCACAGGGGTGTTATTGATGTTATATCTCAAAAAGCGTTTACATTTACGGAGAGGGGCGAACCGTTAGAATGCGAAATTCCGGGAGATATGTCGGAAAAGCTGGCGAAGTATTGGGAGGAAGTTGTTGAAGTTGCTGCGGAAAGTAATGACGAGTTACTTGAGAAATATGTTGAAGGGCATGAATTGACGAAGGCGGAAATTATGCAAGGTTTCACAAGAGCTGTGATGTCTGGGGCAGCATCACCAGTTTTATGCGGCTCGGGTGCCAAATGCACTGGGATTCCGTTCCTTCTCGATTCCATCATCAACTTTATCCCTTCCCCTGTTCAGCGTCCATCAATTGAGGCTAAGACGCCCGGGGATGGGAAGGTGGTTAACATAATTCCCGACCCAAATAAGCCTCTTGCAGCTTTGGTTTTCAAAACGGTGACTGACCCTTATGTTGGGCGCATCAATTACTTTCGCGTATTTTCCGGGACAATATCGTCAGATTCTGTCGTGTTTAATGCTAACGAAGGAAGGCGTGAGCGTGTGGGGCAACTCTTTGTTCCTCAGGGTAAAAGCATTGAGTCAATAGGGGTGGCTTGCACAGGGCAAATAGCAGCAGTTACTAAGTTGGAAGTTACACGAACAGGTCACACGCTTTGTGACGAATCTCATGCGGTGTTGCTACCACCGATAGAGTTCCCAACTCCTGTAATGGAACTGGCAGTTCATCCCAAAACAAGGGGTGATGAAGACAAGCTCCTCAGCGGTTTGCAAAGGTTGCAAGAGGAAGACGGGGCATTTAAGTGGTTCAGGAATAACGAAACTGGCGAGACGATAATTGCCGGTTTGGGAGACTTACATCTTGAAGTTGCAGTTGAGCGCTTAAGGCGGAAGTTTGGCGCTAATGTTGAGGTCGTTTTGCCAAAGATACCGTATAAAGAGACCATCCGGAAGAAGGGGAGAGGGGAAGGAAGATATATCCGTCAGACTGGTGGCAGAGGGCAATACGGCGTAGTGTGGCTTGAGGTTGAGCCACTTGAGCGCGGAGAAGGGTTTGAGTTCGTTGATGCCATAGTTGGCGGCGTGATACCGAGTAAGTTCATCCCATCGGTTGAAAAGGGCGTCGTTGAGGCTATGCAGCATGGAGTTCTCGCCGGTTATCCAGTTGTGGATGTGAAAGTTACATTGTTTGATGGCAAGCATCATGAAGTTGATTCGTCCGACATAGCTTTCAAAAATGCCGGAGCTATCGCATTTCGCAATGTGATATCACAATGTGATCCTTACCTGCTTGAACCAATCATGGAAGTTGAGATAATAGTGCCAGAGGAGAATATGGGCGATATAATTGGAGATTTAAACGGGAAAAGGGGGAGAATACTTGGGATAGAATCCATAGACGGAATGCAGAAAATACACGCTTTGGTTCCACTCGCCGAAATGCAGAGGTATGCAACCACTCTGAGATCGCTGACCAGAGGGCGCGGGCAATATTCAATGAAGTTCTCACACTATGAAGAAGTTCCTCCACACATTGCTGAGAGGATAATTGAAGAGGCGAGGAGAAAAGCGAGTGAGCAGAAGTAGCAAAAGTAAAGGGGTTGAGTGGTATGATAATGCCGCAGACAAGGCTAAAAGTTGCCGATAACTCTGGAGCAAGAGAGATTATGTGCATTAGAGTTTTGAGGGGCAGAAGTGCAAGATACGGCAACATAGGTGATGTCATTGTTGCCTCAGTTAAAGATGCCGTCCCCGGTGCAGCGGTTTCTCAAGGGGATGTTGTGAAAGCCGTGATTGTGAGAACCAAGTATGGAATTAGGCGTCCAGATGGCTCATACTTGCGATTTGACGAAAATGCAGCTGTTATAATAGACCACCAGAATAACCCGATTGGAACAAGGGTGTTTGGGCCTGTTGCAAGGGAGTTGAGGGATAAACAGTTTCTCAAAATAGTCTCGCTTGCGCCAGAAGTCGTATGAGGTGAGTGGAATGCCAAGTATGGGGATAAAAACCGGTGATACAGTCATTGTAATTTCAGGTGTTGACAAAGGCAAGAGAGGAAGAGTAATAAAGGCGATGCCAAGAGAGGGTAAAGTGGTTGTTGAGGGTGTCAATTTGAGGTGGAAACATCAGCGCTTTCAGAGGACAAGGACTTTGCAAGTTCAAAGTGGGAGAATACAGATCCCTATGCCAATACCGAGAAGCAAAGTCATGCTCGTCTGTCCGCATTGCGACCGTCCAACTCGCATCAGAAAAGTTTTCACTGCTGATGGGAGAAAGGTTAGGGCGTGCAAAAAATGCAGCGAATTGATTGATGAATGACAGGGTGAGCGGAGATGGCGGAAGAATATAAGCCAAGATTGAAGGAAAAATGGGAAAAAGAGGTTGTGCCCCTCTTGATGAAGCAATTTGGCTATAAAAATATCATGCAGGTTCCAAAGCCGATCAAGGTGACAATCAATGTTGGCGTTGGTGATGCTAAAGATGATGCAAAGTATTTGGATTCCACGATGAAGGAATTGGCGATGATAACTGGGCAAAAGCCAGCATTAAGAAGGGCTAAACGGTCAATTGCCGGATTTAAGTTAAGAAAGGGTCAACCAGTTGGCTGTGTTGTGACACTGAGACGAGCCAGAATGTGGGAGTTCCTTGACAGACTAATCAATGCAGCTTTGCCAAGAATTCGGGATTTTAAGGGTTTGCCTCAGGATGCCTTTGATGGGCATGGCAACTATAACTTGGGAGTTGAAGAGCAATTGATTTTCCCCGAACTTAGTTATGACGATATTGCGAAAGTGAGAGGCATGAATATCACTATAGTCACAAGCGCAAAGACAGATGAGGAAGCGTTAGCGCTATTGAAAGCCCTTGGTATGCCATTCCGAAATGGAGGAAGGTGATAAGATGCCCAGGAAAGCACTGATTGTCAAGGCGCAAAAAGAGCCAAAATTTAAGGTGAGAAAGGTCAACCGCTGCCAAAGATGTGGGCGTGCGAGGGCTTATTTTCGCAAGTTTGGGCTCTGCAGAATATGCCTTCGGCAACTGGCAAGTCAAGGTTTGATACCGGGAGTTAAGAAGGCAAGTTGGTAGGAACGAAAGTGGGGTGAATCTATGAAATGCCAGTTACTGATCCAATTGCTGACATGTTAATTCAAATTAAAAATGCAGCACAAGCAAAACTTAACAGGGTGCGGATACCTGCATCAAATGTTAAACGAGAAATTGCCAGAGTTTTGAAGGAGAACGGATATATTTCGGATTACAAGCTTGTCCGAGGCAGGAAACAGGGCATCTTGATCATATACCTCCGTTACATTAACGGGAAAAAGCCCGTTATAACTGGGGTTAAAAGGGTGAGCAAACCTGGCAGGCGAATTTATGTTAAGGCAAGCGAGATACCGAGGGTGCAGGATGGCTTGGGCATTGCTATACTTTCGACTTCACAGGGGATAATGTCTGACATTGAGGCGAGAAAGAAGAAAATTGGTGGGGAAGTTTTGGCGTATGTATGGTGACCGGGAGGGGTAAAAATGTCAAGAATTGGGAGAAAACCGATAATAATACCGGATGGGGTAAAAGTGCAGGTGAATGGAAGCACAGTAATTGTTGAAGGTCCGAAGGGAAAGCTTGAGCAAAGTTTTCATCCAGACATGATAATTCGCAAGGATAATGGTCAAATAATTGTAGAGCGACCTTCTGACAACCGTTTTCATAGATCGCTACACGGCTTGACAAGAACTTTGATAGCTAACATGGTTGAGGGGGTAACACAGGGTTTCCAAAAGGTGCTTGAGGTCAGAGGTATGGGCTATAGGGCTGAATTAATTGGACCAAATAAATTGAGATTGCACCTCGGTTTTTCGCATCCCGTTCATTTTGAGGCTCCGGATGGAATAACTTTTGAAGTGGAATCCTTCACCCCAACACAACAAAATCAATACCTTGCAGCCAAAATAACTGTGAAAGGTATTGATAAACAGCTTGTAGGTGATGTTGCGGCAAGAATAAGAATGCTGAGGAAGGTTGAGCCATATAAAGGTAAAGGTATAAGATATGCTGATGAAATTGTTCGCTTAAAGCCAGGTAAGCAGGTAAAAAGTAAGTAATGAGGTGCTAAGAATTATGGCAGTCAAGTATGAAACGAGAAGTGAACGGAGGAAAAGGAGGCATTGGCGTATACGAAAAAAGATTTTTGGGACACCTGAGAGACCAAGATTGGCGGTTTTTGGCAGCTTAAACCATATTTATGCTCAAGTGATTGACGATACAAAGGGGCACACCATTGTATCAGCATCAACCCTTGACAAAGAAATATCAGGCAAGGTTAAACATACTGGGAATGTGGAAGCTGCAAAGCTTGTCGGACAGCTCATAGCAAAAAGAGCCCTTGAAAAGGGCATAAAGACGGTTGTGTTTGATAGGGGAGGACATGCATATCACGGTCGCGTTAAAGCGCTTGCCGAGGCTGCAAGGGAAGCGGGATTGGAATTTTAGAAAGGGGAGGAAAAAACATGGATTTGCAAATGGAAGAAAGAGAGGTGCAATACGAGGAAAGGGTTGTTGAAATAAGGCGCGTTTCAAAAACTCACAAAGGTGGGAAAAGACTCTCATTTCGGGCACTTGTAGTGGTCGGCGATGGGAAAGGCAGAGTTGGGGCGGCGATTGGAAAGGCATTAACAGTCCCTGAAGCAGTTCGAAAGGCTTATGAAAAGGCATGCAAGGAGATGATAAGCATTCCATTAGTCGGGGATACAATCCCGCATGAAGTTATTGGTAAAGCTTGCACGACTAAGGTGCTTTTAAAACCGGCAGGGGCTGGAACAGGAGTTATTGCAAGCAGTCCGGTGAGAGCAGTGATGGATGTCTTAGGAGTTAAAAATGTGCTGACAAAAACATTTGGCTCAAGAAATAAAGTGAATACTGTATGGGCTACTATTGAAGCATTGAAGCAGCTGCGCTCACCAACAGAAGTAGCGGAGGCACGCGGTGTTAGGTTACAGGATCTTCCAATTCCCGCAAAGATAAGGAGGAGGCTCATTGAGGATGAATTGGCAATGCGACAAGCCGCACGCGAAGTATTTGAAGCTTCGCTTGAAGAAAAGCCTGATAGGCTATCCGAAGGATCAGAAAGCAACAGCGAAGGCGCTTGGGTTGACAAGGATTAATCGCACGGTTATAAAGCCGAATAACCCCAGTGTTCGTGGTATGGTTAGAAAGATTCAACATTTGCTTGATGTTGAGGAGATTAATGTTGCACAGGAGTGATGTGGTGTGTTAAAGTTAAGTTCTCTTAAGCCAGCATTTGGCGCAAAGAAAAAACGAAAGCGAGTTGGCAGGGGAATAGCTGCAGGGCAGGGCAAAACTTGCGGTCGTGGGACAAAGGGACAAAAGGCGAGGGAAAATGTCCCACCATGGTTTGAGGGTGGTCAGACTCCGTTATACAAGCGTGTGCCAAAGTTGCGCGGTGAATCAAAGAAAGCTATGCCGAAGGAGCCGTTCCGAAAAAACTATGTTTTTGTCAATTTGAAGCAACTTGAGCGCTTTCCGCCAAACACTGAGGTAACGCCTCAGCTCCTGTTAAGTGAGGGTATAATTGACGAGATTGGCGATGGAGTGCGCATCCTTGGTGAAGGGGAGATAACTAAGCCATTAATAGTCAAAGCTCATCACTTCAGTGAATCTGCCAGGAGAAAAATAGAGATGGCTGGCGGGAAAGTTGAGGTGATTAAGTAGTGCGCCTGCTTGAAAATGTTAAATCGGCGTTAAAACTCCCAGATTTGCGCGCAAGAGTGTTATTTGTATTTGCAATGTTCGCCATCTACGCGTTTGGAGCACATGTGCCGGTTCCGGGTGTTGATACAAAGGCTTTAAATGAAGCTTTCGCCCAAGGATTTGGCGGTGGATTGTTGAGATTGATTAACCTCTTTTCCGGTGGCGCTCTCAAAAGGTTTTCCATATTTGCGCTTGGCATAATGCCATATATAAATGCATCAATAATAATGCAGTTGCTCGCAGTTGCCATACCATCAATTGAGCAATGGCAAAAGGAAGGGGAATGGGGCAGAAGAAGAATAGCCAAGTTGACAAGGATACTTACGCTTGTTTCATCCGTTCTGCAGGCGTGGGGGTTCTTGTTCATTTTCCAGCAAACTGGGGCAATAAGGGATGTCCACTTGCTCAATTTAAACAACTGGCGCATTGTGTTAACCCTTGCGGCTGGGACAGCCGCATTAATGTGGATGGGTGAATTGATAACAGAGAAGGGTGTCGGAAATGGTGTCTCTTTGATAATATTTGCTGGAATTATGATGCGACTGCCAACGGATGTCGCCCAAGTCTATGGATTGCTTGCATCTCGTTCTGTTGAGTGGATGAACGTGATCATTTTATTCGGCTTTTTCCTGTTAACAGTGATGTTTATTGTCTTTGTGCAGCAGGGGGAGAGGCGCATCCCTGTGCAGTATACACGCAGAGTGATTGGGACAAGAATGATGGGCAGGACAAGCCATTTACCGCTGCGTGTGAATACAGCCGGAGTTATACCTATAATCTTCGCAATATCGGTGGCTATGTTTCCCGGCACTTTGACATCCATGATCCCGATTTTTAAGCCCGGAACGGAGATAACATTGCCACTTTTGGGCAAAATTGATATGGGCTCAATTGGCGCTCGCATACGGGAAATTTTCTACCCGGGCAGCAGCAATATCGGTTTGTTTCTCTACTTCTTGCTCGTCATTGCCTTCACATATTTTTACACGGCTGTTGTCTTTAATCCGTCGGATTTAGCCGATAATCTGCGTAAATGGGGTGGTGTCATTCCGGGTGTCAGACCGGGTGCACCCACAGTGCATTATATTGACAGGGTGCTGTCAAGAATAACCTTTGGAGGGGCAATGTTCCTCGGCATAATTGCAATCCTTGAGTTTCTTGTCCCTCACTGGACAGGGTTGCCTTTGTATGACATTGCCGGTGGGACTTCCATTTTGATTGTGGTTGGGGTCGCTCTTGAGACAATGCTTCAGCTTGAAGCGCAATTGTTGTCTCGGCAGTATGAACGATTGATAAGGTGATTTTGCAGTGATTAATCTCATTTTTCTTGGACCGCCGGGGTCGGGAAAAGGAACACAGGCATCTATTATCGCTCGCAAATATAATCTGCTCCATCTCGCTACCGGAGACATATTTCGTGACGAAATTCAACGGGGAACCAAACTGGGCAGGGAAGTTGAGGGATACCTGAAAAGGGGGGAACTCGTTCCAGATCATCTGACTGTAGAGGCGCTCAAATCAAGGCTGGAAATTGGGTTAAGTTCGGGAAAAGATGGGTTTGTTCTGGATGGCTTTCCCAGGACAGATAATCAGGCGAAAGAACTTGACAATTTGCTGAATCAAATGAATCTCACATTAACAGCTGTTTTGTTAATTGATGTAGATGAAAGTGAAATTATTCAACGCCTATCTGGGAGAAGAATTTGCCAAAGTTGTGGCTCTGTCTACCACATAATTCACAATCCGCCAAAGGTGGACGAAATATGCGATTTATGTGGCGAAAAGCTCATTCAAAGGGAGGATGATAAACCCGAAATTATCAAAAGAAGACTGGAAGTTTACCATGAGCAAACAAAACCTGTTATGCTGTATTATGCGGGAAAAGGGCTTTTATATCGTGTAGATGGATCCGGCAGTGTTGAGGAAGTTGAGCAGAGGATTGAAGAGATTCTGGGTTCATTGAAGAGGGCTTAAAGAATGCGGCGTATGCTTTGGAAAAAGGGCATAATTTTGAAAGGGGAAGAGGAAATCAAAAAAATGCGAATTGCTGGCATGATAGTTTACGGGGCATTGAGGGAGATGGCAATGGCTATCCAACCCGGAATAACTCCACTTTACTTGGACAAATTGGCGGAGAATTATATAAGGAGATGTGGCGCAATTCCTTCGTTTCTCGGTTATAAGGGGTATCCAGCGTCAACATGTATAGCAGTGAACGAGCAAGTTGTCCACGCGATACCAAACGATAGACCGCTGAAAGAGGGTGATGTTGTGGGGTTGGATGTGGCTGCATGTTGGGATGGATATCACGCAGACGCAGCAATAACAGTCACTGTTGGGAGGGTGAGCGAAATTCACAAAAATTTGGTAAAAACTGCGGCAAAAGCTCTATGGATTGGGATAAAGGAAGCTTCGCCTGGGAAACCACTCTCTCGCATCGGTGCTGCGATACAAAATTATGTTGAAACGAGGGGTTTTCATGTGGTTCGTGATTTGGTCGGGCATGGCATCGGAAAAAATTTGCATGAGAAGCCGGAAGTTCCGCACTACTTTACAAAAATGTTGGATGATATTACCCTTGTCCCCGGAATGACATTTTGTATAGAACCAATGGTAAATGTCGGGACATGTGAAGTGGCATATCTAAGCGATGGATGGACTGTAGTAACGGCTGATGGCAGCTATTCGGCTCATTTTGAGCATACAATTGCTATTACGAGAGAAGGAGTTGCAATATTGACGCTTGGTCCAAACGATGAAGATGATTTGTGGCGTGTTGAAGATTGAGGTGATATTACTATGCCAAGAGAAAAGCTGGAAGTTGAGGGAGTTGTTAAAGAATGTCTGCCAAATGCGGTGTTTCGTGTAGAGATTGAGGGTGGACATGAAATTTTGGCGCACATTTCCGGGAAGATCAGGGTTCATTTCATTCGGATAGTTCCGGGGGACAGGGTGAAGGTAGAAATCTCGCCATATGACCCCAAAAGAGGCAGAATAATATACCGACTGAAGTGAGCGGTTTGAGGTGAGTTGTATGAAAGTTAGACCATCAATAAAGCGGATATGCGACAAGTGCAAAATAGTTCGTAGGAAAGGGAAGTATTATGTAATTTGCGAAAATCCGAAGCATAAGCAAAGGCAGGGCAAGTAGGGGGTGATAGCAGATGGCTCGTGTAGCTGGTGTTGAGATACCCGATAATAAGCGTGTGGAAATTGCGTTAACATACATATACGGAATCGGGAGGTCAACAAGCCAAAAGATATTGACAGAAACCGGTATTTCATGGGATAAACGCGTCAAAGACCTCACAGACGAGGAACTCGCTCGAATAAGGGATTACATTGACCGAAACTTGATAGTTGAGGGAGATCTCAGAAGGAAGGTTGCAGAAGATATAAAACGGCTAATAGACATACGATGCTATCGTGGGTTAAGGCATCTTAGAGGTTTGCCCGTTAGGGGGCAAAGGACTCGCACAAATGCTCGCACTCGTAAAGGTCCGCGCAAGACAGTTGGTGCTAAGAAAGGCAGGAGGAAGTAACAAAATATCGGGAGGTATGCCAAATGGCTCGTAAAGGTGGACGCTCAAGACCAAAGCGCAGGGGAGTTACCAATGCAATTGCGCATATCCAATCAACTTTCAATAACACGATTATCACGATAACTGATTTAGAGGGCAATACATTGTGTTGGGCAAGTAGTGGCACTGTCGGATTTAAGGGAACGAAGAAAGGGACACCATTTGCGGCCCAGATGGCTGCACAGGCTGCCGGCAGGCGAGCATTAGATATGGGGGTTAAAAACCTGCAAGTTTATGTGAAGGGTCCCGGCGCTGGGCGAGAGACAGCAGTTAGAGCACTTGAATCTCTCGGTTTTAGGATTGAATTCGTCAAGGATATAACGCCGGTTCCTCACGATGGGTGTCGTCCTGCAGGGAGACGAAGGGTATAATCCTCCGAATGTGGTGATGAGTAATGGGCAGATACATTGGACCTGTATGTAGGCTTTGTCGCCGTGAGGGAATAAAACTGTTCTTGAAGGGGAACAAATGTTTGACGAAGTGCACCCTTGAAAAGCGCCCGTATCCCCCCGGAATTAACCCAGAATTGAGGAGGGTCAAAAAACCGACGGATTACGGGCTTAGATTGAGAGAGAAGCAAAAGGCCAAGCGCATTTATGGAATGACAGAAGTCCAGTTTAAGCGGTTCTATGAAATGGCAGAGAAGTTGGCAAAAAAGACGAGGGGGCTTGTAGGGGAGTGTTTGCTTCAATTCCTTGAAAGGCGTTTGGATAATGTCGTATATCGTCTGGGTTTTGCCCTTTCAAGAAGGCATGCGAGGCAGCTTGTAAGGCACAGACATGTCCTTGTCAATGATAAAGTTGTTGACATTCCCTCATACATCGTTGATGTCGGGGATGTCATAAAAATAAGGGATAAAAGCAGGGATATCCCGGAAATTCAGGAGGCGATAGAGATGACCGGCAGTTGGTCAATTCCGGCATGGCTGTCAAGAGATGTAAGCACCTATGAAGGGCGTGTTTTGGCGCTTCCGACGAGGGATCAAATAGATGTCCCAGTCAACGAACAGCTTATTGTTGAGTTTTATTCCCGTTAGTTTAAACCAATTGGTGCATGAAGCAAGGAGGAGATGTTGCTGTGATAAGCCAACAAACTGAGAGAATGCCCAAAATACGGAAACTAACCGGGGACGAAAAATACGCCCGTTACGAGATAACACCGCTTGATCCTGGCATGGGCACGACAGTAGGCAGTGCGCTAAGGCGCGTGCTGCTGAATGAAATTCTTGGTGCCGCAGTCACCTTTATCAAAATTGATGGAGTTTTGCACGAGTATACCACCATACCAGGCGTGAAGGAAGATGTGATTGAAATGATCCTCAATATCAAGGATTTAGCCATAAAAGTGACCGATGCAGCTGATACTTCAAGACCACAAAAGGCTTCAATATCGGTTCGCGGGAGGGGCGAAGTGACGGGAGCCGATATTGAAATGCCCATAGGATATGAAGTTGTAAACCCAGAACTTCATATTGCTGAGTTAACGGATGAAAGAGCAAAATTATCAATTGAGCTGACAATTGAGGTTGGCAAGGGGTATGCACCTGCCGATAGAGTTGACAGAAGTAAATTGGAAATTGGTCTCATCCCAATTGATGCCATATTTTCTCCAATAAAGAGGGTGAATTTTATAGTTGAGCCGACAAGGGTTGGGACTGTAAGTAACTATGAGCGTTTGATACTTGAAGTTTGGTCAAATGGAGCTGTTAATATTGATCAAGCAGTTGTTGAAGGAGCATGTTTGTTAATTGAGCACTTTAGGCTATTCCTTGGGCTTGGGTTACCTCGCACATTTGTGCCGCTTCCAAGTATGGGTGAAAGTATAGGTGAGGTAACGCCAACCGAAGCATTGCTTGACCGTTCAATTGAAACAATTGGATTGGATAGGAAAGTTGTAAATATTCTTGTTAAAAATGGCATATATACGCTTAGAGATTTGGTGAATAAAACGGAGAGTGACCTCTTAAACATCCGAGGATTTGGAAGGCAAGCGTTAGTGGAGGTTATGAGGATTTTGGACGGGTTAAAGCTCAAGCTGAAAGAGGACAAAAAATAACGAAGGGATGGGGAAAGGTTATGCGGCATCGCAAGGAGCACAAGGGCTTAGGACGCCCATCAGATCAACGAATGGCATTGTTAAAAAATCTCACTGCGTCGCTTTTCATACATGAACGCATAGAGACAACCCTGCAAAAAGCGAAAGAAGTCCGCCGAATAGCTGAGAAGCTGATCACGATTGCGAAAGAGGACACAATTCATTCACGCCGTCTTGTCCGCAGGATGATACCAAACCCACTGCAGCGAAAAGTCGTCAACAAGATATTCAGTGAAATTGCCCCAAGATATCGCGACAGAAATGGGGGATATACGAGGATTATAAAGACCGGGATAAGAAGGGGCGACGGTTCCCAAATGGCAGTTATAATGCTCGTTGAATGACACAAAATTTTGGAAAACTGAGCCCAAAATTGGCACTTAAGATGGGGAGAGCCAAAAAGCAAGACCAAGAGAGGCATATTATGCTGGTAGTTGAATATGATGGGACGAATTTCAGCGGTTTTCAGAGACAACTCAACGCGCGCAGCGTCCAAGAGGTTTTGGAGAGGGCAATTGAAAATGTCGTGAAACATCCAATAAAACTTCAATTTGCTGGAAGAACTGATGCTGGAGTTCATGCGACATACCAGGTTGTGAAATTTGTCACAAATAGCAAGATGCCAATTAGCGCATTTATTCCGGCAATTAATGGCAATTTGCCCGATGATGTTGTGGTCAAATCTGCCAAGGAAGTTGACCCAAATTTTCATCCGCGCTATAGCGCAAGGAGCAGGGTTTATCGTTATTTGATTGATAATGGAAAATGCCCATTTGTTTTAACGAGAAGATATGCATGGCACATACCAAAGCGCCTGAATGTTGAGGCTATGCAAGAAGCGGCAAATTATCTAATCGGGATGCATGATTTTAAATCATTTCACGCCAGTGGCAGCGATCTTGGCAGCACAGTCAGAAGAATATACGGCATAAAATGCGCAAAGAAAGGCAGATTTATCTCCATAACAATTGAAGCCAATGCTTTCCTTTACCATATGGCAAGAATAATTGTTGGGACACTTGTGGAGGTTGGACTTGGAAAAATAAAGCCAATAGATGTCAAACGCATACTTGAGGTGAGGGACAGAAAAGCAGCAGGTCCAACTGCTCCTGCAAAGGGGCTTTGCCTTACAAAAATCAAATACGATGGTCAAATTTCGGCAAGCCGAAAGCAAGAGCAAAATTAGCCATGAATTCAGAAAGCGGTGGCTATATCCGCAAATACAGCAGTTGTTATGCTAAAGGGGGTAAGGATATGAGAAATTGCACAACATATATCAAACCGGAGCAAGTTAAAAAGAATTGGTATATTGTTGACGCCACTGGTATGAGGCTTGGGAGACTCGCAAGCGCAGTGGCATACCTTTTGATTGGGAAGCACAAGCCACAATGGCAGCCAAATGTGGATGTGGGTGACCATGTCATCGTGATTAACGCGGAAAAGGTGGCTCTTACTGGGAAAAAGCTTGATCAAAAATTTCACTACCGCCATTCCGGCTATCCGGGTAATTTGCGGGCATACAGCTATAAGTGGATGCTTCAAAATCGCCCAGAACAGGTCATAATGCTCGCAGTTGAGCGGATGCTGCCAAAAAACAGGCTTGGCAGGAAAATGATCAAGAAATTGCGTGTTTATCGTGGTTCGGAGCATCCACATCAAGCGCAACAACCAATCCCAATTGATATTCGTAAGCTCGAAAAGACGATGCGAATTTCGGACGCAATAGGGGGCGATAGGTAATGATGGGAGAAAACCACGAAGAAGTCAAAAATTTGCCCGAAGAGGCATTGGGGGGAATCGCTTCAACTGATGAGGAACACAGCGTAGAGCTACAGCAAGCGGGACTCCCGAGTGAAGAGGACACAATGCCATCTGTGGAGAAACCGGAAGAAATTGCCCAAGAAATTGGCATTTCTTTGGAGGGAAGAGCGTCTACCTTAGCACAGCGCTTCTATGCTACTGGGAGGCGGAAGGAAGCGATCGCAAGAGTGTGGCTAATACCGGGTGGTAAAGGCAACATTATAGTCAACGACACGCCGATTTCGGAATACCTTTGCAGGTATTCGCTTGTCCGCCATGCTATTGAGCCATTCATAGTCACGCAAACTTTTGGGCTATTTGATGTAAAAGCGACGGCAAAAGGTGGCGGTCTAACTGGGCAAGCTGGAGCGCTTCGCCACGGTATAGCCAGGGCGCTTGTGGCATACGATCCCTCTCTCCGTCCCATACTGCGGAAGGCTGGACTTTTGACCCGTGACCCGAGGGTTAAAGAGCGGAAGAAATATGGGAGGAAGAGGGCAAGAAGGGGCTTCCAGTTCCGCAAGCGCTAATTTTGCATGTGTTGTCACATTGAAGTTGCGGTAGAATCGTTATCCACCCCTGCAGGATGCTGTTGGCTATGCGGGTAAGGTGAAATTTGCAAGGGGTGGCATGGAGATGGCAAGTTTAGGTAAGAGCATTGGCAGGTGGTTTTACAAAATTGAGCCGTCAATTTTTTTCGTTTTGATGGCATATTTGGCGGGTATTATTGGGGCGAACGGCGATGTAGTATACAAGCTGCATGCCGTTCAAAGGGGTGAAACGCTTAAGTCGGTCGCATCACGCTATGGAATTACAGTTGAGCAACTTCGTCACGCCAATAGCAGCCTTAATTTTCCCGATAATGAGCCTTTACCTGAGGGAAAAATCCTTGTTGTGCCGCTGCAAAGCACCGGGGTAATTAAGGGCGATACGGAGGAAAGGAGTGCTATTTCGGAGCCATCAGCTAAAACGAAGGCGAATGCTTTTTGGGTTTATGAAGCCAAAGATGGAGAGACATTGGAGTCAATCGCAAAAAACTTCAAAATTTCGGAGAAAATTCTGCACGAGTCAAACAGGCACATCAAAATTGGTGAAACATTGCGAGCCGGTGTGACGGTGTTGATTCCGATTTTGATTGATTACCCTAATAATGACCAAAAAGTTCGGGATAATTCAACCTCAGGACAAGAGCGCATCAGCAGAGCAAACAACAATCTTAATGATCTCAGTGCATCAAAGGTCAATAATATTGACAGAGCTGTAAGTGTTAATTTTCCTCAATACAATCGCGAGTTTCCTCGGAATGAAGGCTTGCAGGCGCTTAATCAAAATTTTGCAGTCATTGGTATAGTCAAAGCTAAAAGCGCAATTTACTCACTTCCGGGGAAAAATTCGGCTCGCTATTACATATGCCAACCGGGCAAAAAACTCGTGATAGTTGGGAGAAAAAATGGGTGGCTTGGTGTGCTAATGGTCAATGGCGCAATAGGGTGGATACAAGAAAATTCGGTCACTTTAACCGATAAAACTTTGACGCTCCCAATGGCGAATATGGCGCACTTTGTTAGCTATAACTCGCTTAAATATTCCATCGTCAAAGAAGCAATGCGCTATTTGGGTGTGCCATACAGGTATGGTGGCAACTCAACGGATGGCATTGACTGCTCGGCATTCGTTCAAAGGGTGTATGCAGCATTTGGGATTAAGCTCCCAAGGACAGCGACTGAGCAATTGAAGTATGGGGTAGCGGTTGATTTAGGCCAAATTCAGCCCGGAGATAGGGTTTATTTTTCAAACGATGGTGTGAGGGCAAATCATTGCGGCATTTACATCGGCGACGGGAAGTTTATTCACGCCTCCGGAAGACATGGAAGGGTTACGATAAGTTCCCTTTACGAACCGCGGTATTTTAACACCCTTTTCCGCGTGCTCAGATAGGGGCATAGCCAACCCTGATGGGAGTTACGCAATTAAGCTCAAAACCGGCTACCAAGTTGCCCATAATTGCGTGACCTCGGTTCCCGAATTTGATAAAGCTTCTCCATTTCATACATGGGAGGGAAAAGGATGCCGATCAAAGTTGGCATAGTGGGCGCCACTGGATACACTGGCGGCGAATTGGTGCGCTTCCTTTTGCATCATCCTGAAGTTGAAATTGTCCACTTGATGAGGCTGACTTCTGAGGAGGAATTGCCCCTTGAGCAAGTTCATCCACATTTGCGCCAATTATCCGGGCTAAAATGCGTTCCAATGGACGAGGCAAAACTGGCAAGTGATGTTCAGGTTGTTTTCCTCGCAGTCCCACATGGGGTTGCCATGACCATAGCCCCGAAATTGCTTGATATGGGCTTGCGTGTGATTGACTTGAGCGCCGATTTCAGGTTAAAAGACGCCAGCGCATTTGAGTTGTGGTATCGTGTGGGGCATAAAGCGCCGCATTTGCTTCAAGAAGCAGTTTATGGCTTGCCCGAGATTTATCGTGACCAGATACGCAACGCACGACTGGTTGCCAATCCGGGATGCTACCCAATTTCAGCCATACTTGCCCTCATGCCGCTGTTCAAATTCGGCATGGCGAATTCAAATCACATCGTGATTGACAGCAAATCTGGCGTATCTGGCGCCGGCAGGTCAAAGACGACAATTGACTACCATTACCCAGAGGTGTTTGGTGACTTCAAACCATATGGAATTGCCACACATAGGCACACACCTGAGATTGAACAGGAACTTTCCTTTATCGCCCAAAGGAACATAAGTGTCACCTTTACACCGCATCTTTTACCAGTCAGCCGTGGCATATTGACTACGGCATATGTGCTGCTTAATGAGGGCGTAACTATCTCGCAGTTGCGTGAGGCTTATATTCTGGCGTATGAAGATGAGCCATTTGTGCGCTTGCTGCCGGAAGGCGTCGCACCGAGGCTTAAAGGTGTTATTGGTTCAAACTTTTGTGATGTGAATATCTTCCTTGACGAACGCTCAATGTGTGCCATTGCCATCTCGGCTATTGACAATCTGGCAAAGGGTGCTGCAAGCAATGCCATACAAAACATGAACCTGATGTTTGGGCTTGATGAGCGATGTGGGTTAATGCTCCCTGCACTGTCACCCTGAAGTGAGCGGAGATGGGCAAAATTCGCCCGAGAATGCGTGTGAATTGTCATCTGCACCCATGGTCATACTTCGGTTCACCTTCGTGAGTGAATGCAATGTGAAAGCCAAACATTGTTGATGAGGAGGCGATGGGTTGTGGGTGATGGGATAACTTTTTTGAGCGATGGCTCCGTGACTACGCCAATTGGATTTGTCGCAGCTGGAGTTCACTGTGGCATCAAGAAGGGCGGAAAGAAGGACTTGGCTTTGATTTATAGTGAGCATCCATGCATTGCCGCCGGGACATTCACAACAAACAAGATGAAGGCGGCGCCAGTTATCGTTACTCAGGAAAATTTGCGCCCAGCGCGTGCAACTATAAAAGCCATAGTGGCATGCAGCGGCATCGCAAACAGTTGCACGGGTAAAGCTGGCATACTGGATGCGAGACAAATGTGCGACTTAGTTGCCAAGGCTCTTCAGATACTCCCAGAGCAAGTTGTGGTAGCATCCACTGGTAAGATTGGGTTGCGTCTTCCAATGGATCGTGTTGCAAAGGGCATAGAGGAAGCCGCAAGGAAGCTTTCGCATGATGGCGGCATTGATGCGGCTCATGGAATTATGACAACCGACACTGTCCCAAAGTATGGTGCTGTCAAGTTCAAAATCAATCAAACTGAAGTTCACATTGGCGGCATAGCGAAAGGCGCTGGCATGATTGCACCAAAGATGGCGACCATGCTTTGCTTCGTGACAACCGATGCCAATATAACTAAGAATTGCCTGAAGAAGGCGCTATCAAAGGCTGTTGAGTTGACTTTCAACTCAATCACAGTTGACGGTGACACGAGCACGAACGACATGGTAGTTGCACTGGCAAACGGTGCTGCAGGCAATGGGCGAATAAACAGCGTCTCAAGCGACGCATACCACATCTTTGAGGAGGCGCTCATTGTGCTTCTCAGGCACCTTGCTCATGCCATTGTCCGTGATGGTGAGGGCTCGACAAAGTTCGTTGAGATAAAAGTGGAAGGCGCCGTAACAGAGCAGGAGGCAAAGGCTGTCGGGTTCGCCGTTGCAAATTCAAATCTTGTAAAGTGCGCGCTGTTTGGTGGTGACCCCAATGTTGGAAGAATTGCAGCTGCCGTCGGGAGGGCGCCGGCGAGGATAAATCCGGAAAAGCTGTGCGTGTGGATTAATGACACATGTGTGATGCGTGATGGAACGGTGATTGAGTTTGATAGGGACAGCCTCCGCACAAGCCTTTCAAAAGGCTCGGATGTGTTCATACGAATAGAATTGGGTATAGGCAATGCGAGTTGGACCTTATGGACATGTGACTTGACCCACGAGTATGTTCGGATCAATGCTGAATACGAAGTGTGAACGCTCAATCACACACCGATGCCATTGGCAACTTGAGTTAGTTCATGAAGGCACAAAGGTTAGTCACATCGTGGCTTCTTCCAATGGTAGCCCTTATGCCTTCAATGGCGCATCAAAAGGGTCATCGTTTCTTTAACTCACCTGTTGGCTCATTTCAACTGGTTGCCATCCCACCCACAGCCAGTTCGCCACTTGCCATTCACCCAGTTGTCTATAACCGCTTCTGCTGAATACCATTTCACATGCCCATCTAAGAAGAGCACATTTGAACCACCCATATGGCGAGCATTTTCAGGCTTCTGCCTATCAGGGTTGCACTTAGCAGCGCAAGTATTCGCATAAGCGACGCGCCATGGGCTATTTAGCAGACCAGAGCAGTCAGCAAATATTGGTGTAACTGAATGTTGGGTCCATACAACCAATCGCTCCTGGTTGCCGCCGCAGCCATTTATGATGCTCTCCATATACCCATATGACATCACGAAATCGCTTGGAAGCACACCAGCGTTTATCAAATCATTCACTCCATGGTGCGGTATACTCCCATTTGCACACCCGAATGGAGCTGCACTTGGACAAGCCCATATCTGCCAGCTCTTGATGTATGGGAAAAGTGACACCTGCGGTTGAATGTTTGTTTTCGGATCCTTTCGCCAACACCATGTATTAGCTCTTGGCAACCTTTCATCGTAGTCCTGAGCATACTGCAGCACTGCTAAGCCTATTTGCTTCAAGTTGCTTTGGCAT
>Ga0209080_1000035_pt1 | contig 107910 bp, 110 predicted proteins | sample JNZ110809AmetaG_FD_184123 | JGI IMG/M metagenome (GOLD analysis project Ga0209080, IMG submission 184123) | Hot spring microbial communities from Jinze hot spring, China to study Microbial Dark Matter (Phase II) - JNZ 110809A (SPAdes) (version 3) ...
ACTTTAACGTTACATTTAGTCTCCAGCAGAACTCTGAAGAACAATAATTATCCGTCACTTATAATAGAAGAGCTAGAAGTACTGTTTGTGGTTTTTGGTGTGGGGCCGCTGGGATTTGAACCCAGGATTTCCAGCGTACTGGACATTTGGAGTTCCCCAGGCTGGAGTCATAGCCAAGCTAGACCACGGCCCCACCATATGATCTTTCATACCTAGGTTTTAATTAGTTTTTCATTTGCTTCTTTTTAGAATTATCTTAATTGTTTTAAAGAGGTGTAGGAGGTAGCCAAGATTAGACTTAAGATAGCTGGGAATATTATTTGAGCTATGGATGATCCGAATAATTCTATTGTAAATCCCGTAATGATAGTTGAGAAGACTGTTCCAAGAGTTCCAAATGCGTAGATAGCTCCTACTAGGGTTCCGCCTCTTTTAGGAGAGTATGTGGTTGTAATCGCTATTAAAGTTGGATATATCGGGCCTAGAAAGAAACCTATACTAGAATATAGTATCATTTTAGTGTGTAGTGGAATTGGCAGGATTGTAGGAATTAGAAGAATTAAAGATGTAAACTGGTGAACGTTACTACCCTCCAGTATCCTAGTCTATCTACGAAAGGCGCCCACACCAATCTCCCAACACTTATCAACATCCAGAATAAGCTTATAGTTAAACTAGCTTCCATTATTGTTCCTCCCTGGTCTTGAAGAATATATGGTAGCCAAGTATTTATTCCAAGCTTACACGACATCAATAAGAAAGATGTAAGGAAAACTGGTAGCACACTTATCAGCAAACTTTTTCCAGAATCTCTATGTTTTCTCTTCAATTCTTCTCCACTCTCTGCAATCTTGAAACTTCTCTGAATAAAGATTCCATAAACTAGTGAGAAAAATATCATGAACGGGACGATCATTAGGTACCCCAACCTCCAGCTTCCATATGATAGAATTGTAAAAGCAATCATTACTGGACCTAGAGTAGATCCGACACCCCACCCTATATGAAGTAGGTTAATAGACATGCCTCTCTTTTCAGAAAAAATACTTGAGATAAATGCGTTTACTGATGCTTCAAAGAAGGAGAACCCGGTACCCATTAAGAAGAATGCCAGCCCAATTATGAATAAATCTGTAGAGTATGATAGTAATAGTGCAGACACTCCAATTAGCCCAAGAGAGATAGAGATGAAACGTACACTTCCAAAAATATCTGAAAGAAAACCTCCGAGAACTGCTAAAATCCCTGCTACAAATTGTAAACTTACAACAATCCCGGTTATAGCTTCACTTAACTTAAATTCTAAACTTATCTCTGGTAGAGCGGGACCTATCTCTGTAGCTAGAATAGCGTAGAACACGTAGGCCATAAAAGAAATTAAGAGTAGTATTCTCCCTGAAAGCATGCTTAAGAGTTTTTCTTACTGGATCTTAAAACTTTCCTCAAAACTCTTCAGTAAGATGGTCAAGTTTGTTGAGAAGCTGGAATATCCACTCTTAACAAGTCAAACACGATTTGAAATTTGAAGTATAGATAGGAGCTATAGAGAGTTTAAGCAAATCTGTAGGAAATGTTAGCTAAATTTAGAAATTTGGGTTAGATGCATTTCTCAGATCTTCTATGACTTTCCTTAACGTTCGACTGAAGTATTTTATCCTTCTTTTACTTATATTTGCCATGCATGCTATTCTTATTATTTTGTCTTTAAGTTTCCCCATTCCTTCAGCTATTGTTATACTGTTTTCTTCCATCTTCTCTACTATGTCTCTTGGTTTTACATCGTCTGGAGGTATAGCTGATATTACTGTGATAGATCTATATTCTTTTTCTGGGTATATGCTTAATCCTATTTTTGATATTTCTTCGTAAAGTAGTTGAGAACATTCGAGATGCTTTCTCTGCCAGTTCTCTAATCCTTCTTCAATTATTATCTTAAGAGCTTCTTCTAGACCATATAGAAGGTTTATCGATGGTGTGAACGGTGTTTCATATTTCTCTATTGATTGTTTGAATCTTGTTGCATCTATATATAATGGAGGTTTACTAGATTTCTTTTCAATCTTTTTCCATGCTTCTTTACTTACAGATATTAGTGAGAGTCCAGGTGGTCCTCCTAAACATTTCTGGGAGGCTGTTATACATATGTCTATTCCAATCTTATCTACTGGGAGAGGTACACCGCCAAGCGAGGAGACTGCATCTACGATGAATAGTTTCCCATAGTCTTTAACTATGTTAGCAATTTTCTCTAATTCTTTCACCATGGTTCCAGCGGATGTTTCATTATGTACAATTGATACCGCTACTACCTGTTCTCCAAGACGTGGAAGATTTTCTTCCAGTATTGCTGAATCTATAGATTTACGCCAATCTATCTCTATTGTTACTGGTCTACCTCTATAACGTTTAATTGTTTCAGCCATCCTTTCACAGAAAACACCGTATATTGGTACCAGTATGTTTTCATCTGGGTCTAGAATATTAGCTAAACCGAATTCTACTCCAAGTGTTCCAGAACCAGTTAAGATGAATATATCGTTCTCTGTCTGGAAGATTTCTCTGGCTTTATCTACTATGGATTTTACGAGGTTGTGGAACTCTCGAGATCTATGACTAACAACTTGTCTAGACATCGCTCTTCTAACTCTTGGATGTAGATCTACTGGACCAGGTGTCATCAGGATTTTCATACTTCTAACCTCCATACCGTATTTGCGTAATCTATTTCACCTTCCTGTGAGTAAGTTTTCTAGTAGTGTCTTTACAGCAAGTATAGATGCTTTTCTTCTAGCTTCAATTGTCTGAGCCCCGATATGAGGTGTACAAACAACGTTATCTAGCTGTAATAGTTTTAGGTTTAGTGGCGGCTCGACCTCATAAACATCTAGAGCTACACCTGCAATCCATCTCTCTATCAGTGCTTTGTATAATGCTTCCGAATCAACTATCTTCCCTCTAGCTGTATTTATCAAGAAGGCGGTTTTCTTCATAATCTTTAACTCTCTTTCTCCAATCATCTTTTCTGTCTCTGGAGTTAGTGGAACATGGAGAGTAACATAATCGGATTCTCTTAACAGTGTTTCCAGATCTACCTGTACTCCTCCAACTTCTCTAACTAGATCTTCAGATACTTTCACAATATCGTAGAGTAGTATTTTCATGTTGAGTGCTTTAGCTATCTTTGCAACTCTACTTCCTATACGTCCTACTCCAATTATCCCGACAGTCTTACCACTTAACTCGAACCCCATTAGATTATTCTTTAACCATAGTCCTTTCTTCAGAGAGTCTACTGCTTGGTAGAGTTTACGGGAGAGCATTATCATCAAGCCTATCGTTAGTTCTGCAACAGAATCTGAAACAGCGTCAGGTGTATTGAATACTTTTATATCTTTCTTCAAAGCATGTTCTACATCAATATTGTCTAAGCCACTTCCAGCTCTAACAATTATCTTTAATTTGGAGGCTTTGTCTAGAATTTCATATGTAATCTTTGTCCTATCTCTAACTATCATGGCATCGTACTCATGTATGATTTCCAGAAGTTTTTCTCTAGAAATCTCTGGGAAATAATCAACAGATATGTTTGGATAGTTGTGTAGAAGGTTTAGAGCATCTTCATGAAGTGGGTCTGTAACCAGAATCTTTACCTGAAATGTTACGCACCCCCCGAAATTTTGTAAAATATTTTACACGAGCTCCATTTAAATTTTGAGATATGGTAGATTACTTATCCATGGATATTCTTTGAATATTCTTTCTATAGATTCTCTAATCTTCTCTTCTGGATAGTAGTATGGTTTCAGGTTTCCTTCAAAATATTCTTGATACGCTTTGAGATCGAAGTATCCATGTCCACATAAGTTGAATAGGATAACTTTTTCTTCATTCTCCTCTTTTGCTCTTAATGCTTCTTCAATTACGAATTTTATTGTATGTGATGGCTCAGGTGCTGGAATTATACCTTCTGTTCTAGCGAATAGTGTTGCTGCTTCAAAAACTGATATTTGATCGTATGCTTTAGGTTCTATGAATCCTTCTTTAAGTAGGAGGCAGAGTGTTGGTGCGTCGCCATGATATCTTAATCCTCCTGCATGTATTGGCGGTGGGATGAAATCTGAGCCAAGCGTATACATTGGGAGGAGTGGTGTAAGCTTGGCTGTATCTCCAAAATCATATGTATAGATTCCTCGAGTCATGGTTGGACATGCTGTCGGTTCTGTGGCCACGAATCTAATATTCTTAGGCGCTTTTCCAGAAACTACATCATAGTAGAATGGCCAGAATAATCCTGAGAAACTACTTCCACCACCTACACATCCTGCTACGATATCTGGATACTCATCTATAAGCTCTAACTGTTTCTTAGCTTCTAGTCCTTGAACTGTTTGATGGATAAGTACATGGTTTAAGACGCTACCTAACGAGTATTTTACATTCTCATGTGTTAAAGCATCTTCTATAGCTTCACTGATAGCTATCCCTAAACTTCCAGGATTATCTGGATCTTTCTCAAGTACCATTCTACCAAACCTAGTTTTATTACTTGGACTAGGTAGGACTTCCGCCCCCCATACTTCCATCATTATTCTTCTATATGGTTTCTGTTCATAACTTGTCTTAACCATATATATTCTCGCTTTCATACCGAAAATGTTTGTAGCAAATGCTAATGCTGAACCCCACTGTCCAGCGCCCGTCTCAGTTGTTAAGACCTCTACACCTTCCTTCATATTATAGTATGCTTGTGCTACCGCTGTGTTAGGTTTATGGGATCCAGGAGGGCTTACACCTTCATACTTATAATATATTCTAGCAGGTGTTTTCAAAAACTTCTCTAATCTAACTGCTCTGTAAAGTGGTGTAGGTCTCCAATACGTGTATATCTCTCTTACTTCTTCTGGAATAGGTATCCATCTCTCAGTAGACATTTCTTGTTTTATCAGAGCTCTAGGGAAGATCGTCTCAAGTTTCTTTGGATTTACAGGTTCTTTTGTTTCTGGATCTATTGGTGGTGGTAGTGGTTTAGGTAGATCTGGAAGTATATTATACCAGAATTTCGGAATTTCTTCCTCAGATAATAATACCTTTCTATACATGTCCATCACTGATCAAAAAAATACCATAAAGCTCATATTTATACCTATATGTTTAAAATCCAAACCCCTTATTACCACCTAAATGCATATATTCGTACAACTTAGATTATACATGGGTATCATGATATGTGGAAAAAGATTGAAGAAAAATTGAAAGACTATCCAGCTAGATTAAAGATTGTTAGATTAATGATAGAATATGGTATTGGAATAACTGGAGACGGTAAGATAACTATTGGACCTATAGAAATACCTGATACTTCTCTAGCTAGAGCTGCAGGTGTAGATAGAAGAATTGTTAGAAAAACAGTAGAATACTTATTGAGTGATGAAACTTTAAGGAAAATCTTTACAGGTTTAAGACCTGCAGGAGCACTTCTTTCACCAATAGCTAAAGAGCTAGGTTACTTCGTAGTAGAGATTAGAGCTGATCCTACAGCTCCAGGAATAATTGCAGGTGCGTCTAAAATTGCTGCAGAAGAGAATATTAGTATAAGACAGGCTGTAGCTGAAGATCCTGAATTGTTTCCTGAACCTAAGCTTATCCTAGTCTTAGAGAAACCATTATCTGGAGAAGGAATAAGTAAGCTACGCACGATCCCGCATGTTAAAAGTGTAACAACATACTAGAGAACCAGGTCGATCCTGATGGAGAGGCTTCCATTAAAGTCTATCCTTATTTTCTTCTCTAAGAATCTTGAGTAATGGTATCTCATGTATCTTTTTCTCATCTATTAAACTCCATATTATGCCTCTTGGTCTCTGTGCTCTATTACTTACTCTAATTAATTTTGTTGGTGTTGCAATTATATCTACAGATACATCGTAAGGTTCGGTTGGACATCTATCAATTAATTGGAGATCATGGATGTTCGTAGCTATCAAGGTTTCTTCTCCAACCCTACTATATTCTCTAAGTATTGCATACTCTATCTCACTGTATCCTTCACCTTTTCCTATCCTAGATCCGTCTAAACCTACTGCAACAGATCCAACAACTATGAAATCTATCTCTGGAAGATCTCTAGGATTTATCTTCTCACCGAATATGAAAGCTCCTTTAATCGTTGCCGCCTTTTCATACATTTTTCTCGGAATTTTGGAAGGATCAAGAACTAGGAAACCTTCTCTCAGCCTAGGTGTAGGCATGACTAAGAGTTTACCTTCTCTCAGACAAGTTAAGCGGATATATGTTTGAGGGCTGTCTGGGCTAACCTTAACCACTTTCGCATCTCTAAACTCTTTAAGCATTACTATCTTCTTACCAGCTATCTCAGCACCTTCAAAATTAGGTATCCTACCATAAACAGGTCTAGGAAATCGAGCAACGTTTCTTTCTTCAAGAATTCTCCATATCTTTTCTCTTATCTTCCTCTTCTCTTCTTCCAAAGACATAATAATATCTCAGAATATTGAACAGTACTCTAAGATATAAAGAAATAAGCAGACTTACATTTCAGATACATGTTACCCGAGGTTTAGAGATTTTAGTAGTTTTTTGAAAGATTCTTCAGATCTCTTTACCTTATATTCTTTAACCGTATTGATTGGTGGTTCCTCGATTTCTAGCATACTCATGATCTTTCTACTCTGAGGACCATGAGTTATGTAGCTGAATACTGAAGTCACGTTCTTAGGTTTACGGTTTAGACTTGCTTTTCCGAAATCTATTATTACTGGTGTAAGGTCGGATTTAACGATTACGTGTTCTCTAAGATCGTTTAATTCACCGTGATCCAGATTTATGCTATCTAGTTTGTAAGCTTGAAGAAAGACTTCTCTCAAAACCTTCTTTAATATATCAATATCTTCTAAACTTATCTTATCAATCCATTCTTCAAACTCTTGACCTTCAATATACTCTAACACAATTACATGATTAGACTTGCTGTATAGTCTTGGTCCGATACCGATCTTGTTTGCAAGCTCCAGCATATTTGCTTCTCTGGATAACGATTCTATGCCTGAATCTATTCTCATAACCTTAGCTACTGCAATCCCATCTCTATAGACAACTTTTAATACAATACCTCTATACCCTTTCCCAAGAATTTTAAGTAATGGTTCTTTGTTAGAAGTTACGTAGATCATGGAGATTCCGAGATTCTTAAATTCGTTTAAAATTCTAGTAGCATAATCAATGTTTCTAGATGGATATGCTAATTGTTCTAGAAGATTTCTGGATGTCTGGATTTCCTCAATTTCGACTGCTCGTTCAACTTCATCCTTCATATCTGTCTAAGAATGCTGGTCTTCCATCTAAGAATAGTTCTAAGAATTTCCTAGCTCTAGTATTTCCAACTTCTTCTATAGATGTGTAGATCTCCGCTTTCCTTAAATCTTCTGCTAATCCTTTAGATACAGCTACCCTATTTTCGCTTAATCCTTTCCTAATGATCTCTACCACATTTCTGATGTTGTTCCTTCTAAGAATGTAGAGACGTGTACCTGAAATCCATGGCCCCGCAATTCTATCTTCATTTTTAATCCATTTATCTATGAATTGGAGAACATTTGGGTTATGTACAGGTGGTCCCTGATGTATCTTAACGTATGGTAGCGTTAGAGATGGGAGCTCGAAAGCTATCAGACAAATGTTTTCTTCATCTGTCCAAGAATCACTTCTATAAACTGTGAAACCGCTAGATTCAAGATACTTTTTTAAACCATTCTCTGTCTTCTTCAATTCCCCCCATAATACATCTGGAGGCTTAATGGAGGAGAGCTTAAAGTAAACTATGACGATACATCTTTCTCCATTCCCTCTTATCGTACTGGTTTTACTTATTATTTCTTCTCTAGGTTTAAAGAAAGATATACTTGGAGATCTAGAGAATAATTTCGATGCTAGTATAAATTCTGAGAATTTTTCTTCCGAGACTGCTGAAGCAACATTCCTCATCCTATCTACTGGATCTACAACAATTAGATGTCTTTCTCCAAATACATCTAAGACCTCTTCTTTAGACTTGTAGTGTTTCTCGATGTCTATAACTACTGGCGGTATCCAGTTAGATGCTTCTCTTAATGTCTCCATGAATCCTCCATAATTAATTATGAGTAGTTCTGCTAGGTAGCCGCTGAATCCTCTCATCTTTATCTCTGCACCGTAAACTCCACAACACATCATGAATGCCTTGAGTAGTCTTACCTCATCTCTCGCATTTTGATCCAGTTTTTCTTTAACGTATTTAGTATGGTATGGTGTTCTATCTGTTGCACTTATCCAGTTTGGTGGATTAACTTTATAACATGCAACTATGTTTACTATTACGTTTCCTAATCTACCTTCTACGTATGGGTGGTCTGCATACATTAATCTAGGGTTACCATCTAGTTTTCTGAGAACCTTAAATCCTAACTCTATTACTGTTTTCTCTAAAGTTTCTAGAGCTACAGTGGGATCGAAGTGTATAAATATGTCTACTTCTTCACGTCCTCTCACCCAAGTTTCCTTAGCTGCAGATCCTTCCAAGGTGACATCTAGTATGCCTTCATATCTAGATGATTCCAGTATAGCTTCTCTCACTATCTTCTCTGAGACTCTTTTTAAAATTTCTTCTTCACTTGGTGTTGGTTTATACATTTTTAATGCTTCTCTGAGAATTTCATCTATTTTTGTCAAAGATTGTTCACCGATTTAACGACTAGTAGGTCTGAGTATATTGGTCCTCTACTTGTGAGTACGCTCTTCTTAACTTTTATTGAGTCTACCAGCTGAGAACCTATCTCTATTTCTTGTAGTTGTCTTAGAAGATTTATCGCCGCATTTTTATCTCTGACCTGCTTTACCCGTGAGATTGTCAGGTGGGGTGTGAATCCTCTTTCATCATATTTGAATCCACGTTTACCTAGATTTGAGAGGAGCTGGTTGAGTATATCTTCAAGACTTCTAGACTTGTCTTCTACACCAAGCCATACAACATTTATTCTTCCACCACCTGGAAAGTAACCTAGACCTTTAACTTTGAGTTCAAATTTTCTAAACTTTGTTTTTGAAGTTTCTTCAAGAACTACTTCAAGTTTATCTCTAGGCAGCTCTCCTAGAAACCAGAGAGTTAGATGTAGATTTTCTGGTTCTACGTCTTTACCTATTATTCCAGACTCTCTCAGCTTCTTCTGTATATCTTGGATTCTCTCTACTATTATCGGGTTGTCGAAGTCTATAGCTATAAATGTTCTGATAAGCTCGACCATCAACTAAAGATTGTTTTACTGCCTTAAAGATGTTCCGTAATTTTCTTGAACTCCACCAGCTTATTTACTATGCTTTTAGCATTCTCGTAGACCATACCTTCAATATTCTCAACCCAGATTACCTGCCAGCTTCTCATATCGTGGAACGTTTTATAGAACTGTCTTACAGAATTCTGTACACCCACATTTCTCTCTATCTCTTCTTCCAAACCACCTTGACTTTCCTTCTTCAGCAGTCTACTTCTCCTAAATTCTTCTGGAACATCTACGATTACGTATACGTCGGGTTTTAAGAATACTTTAGACCCTATCTTCTCGATAATGTTAAACATGTTGATAAAGTCTCTTTGATCTATTTCTTCTCCTCTTTCTTTTGATAGAGCAAATCCATAGACTATTGAGCATAGATAGTATCTATCTATAAAGTAGTAGTCCGGGTTTCCTTCTTCTATCTGTTTCTTCATTATAGAGGAGTCGTCCGACGTGTTTGCTAGGAATAGTAGCATACGTGTAAGATGATCTATGTCGAGCTTGTTTCCATATTTTCTCGCAAAAACACCTGTAGGTGTATCGCTCGGAGTCTTATAGATTATTGTACGATAGTTTAGAGATTCCAGTATTCTGTAAGTTTCATTCATAAGTGTTGTCTTTCCTGCCCCATCAACACCTTCCCATACAACTATGATTGTTCTTCCATACATTATACTTCAATCCTAAGAAATAATGTTGGAGGTTTAAGAAAAGTGTTTCCAGTTCTTGTTTTTCTATTTCTTTATGTATGGCTGTATTAGTTTTAGTATCTTCTCAGCTATCTCATCTTCTGTTCCAGTTATCTTTTCTCTTGCTCTCTCACCTAGCTTCATCTCTCTAAGTTCTTCAACGATACTCTTACTACCCTTTAATCCAACTTCTTCTTCTTTAAGATCTAGATCTTTCAGCCCCCAGATAGTTAATTTGAATTCTCTATCTACGTAGCGTTTTCTTCTAAAATCTGGGAAACGTGGCGTATTACAACCATATTCTATTGAGAGTAGGACTGGCGGGTTGGCTTCAACTATCTCGTAACCTCCTTCAAGTATTCTCCTCGCTCTCACTCTCCCATCTATTATCTCAACCATGTTTACAAAAGTTATCTGAGGTATTCCTAAGAATTCGGCTATGCTTGGAGGTACGTGACCTGTACCTGCATCACTCGATTCTTCACCACAGAAGATCATGTGGTAATCTCCTATCTTCCTTATCGCTGTGGCCAGTACTTTGCTTGTTGCAAGTGTGTCTGCACCTGCAAATGCTCTATCAGATAAGAGTATAGCGTTATCTGCCCCCATAGCTACGGCCAGCTTCATGTATGGTTCCCATATCGGTGGCCCCATACCTATGACAGTCACCTTACATCCATGTTTATCTTTTAGTTGGAGAGCTGCTTCAAGAGCATTTTTATCGGCCGGGTTTATCTCATTCTCTACACCTTCACGTATAATTGTTTTTGTAACTGGATCTAGCTTGACCTGCTCAGTCTTCGGAGTAACCTTCATACAAACTATTATATGCATCAAGGTTTTTCACCCCACTTTTTCTAAGATCTTTGGTAAGATCTTGTATGCATCTCCAACAACACTATAATCAGAGTAGGTGTGTATCGGTGCTTCTGGATCTATGTTTATCGAAATTATTTTTTCAGCTCCGGCTACACCTGAAATAAAGTGGGCTGCACCACTTACACCTACTATCAAAGCTATCTTAGGTCTGACAGTTTTTCCTGTCGCTCCTATGAATATATCTCTGGGAACTAGACCTTCATCTGAAAGCGGTCTTGTAGCTCCGAAAGCCCATCCAAGTTTTTCCGCAAGCTTCTTTGCAAGTTCTACGTTATCTCTAACCCCCATCCCAGCTATAACTATAGCTTCAGCCTTGCTGATATCTTCAACTTCAATTTTAACGCTCTCGATTATGTTTACCCTGGGTTTAGGTAGTTCTCCAACATCTATCTTCTCTATGCTTCCTCTTCTATTTGGGTCTGGAGAAAGTTTAACGAATGCTCCAGGTCTAACCGTCGCCATCTGAGGTTTACTTAAACATTTTGTTACAGCCATTATGTTTCCTCCGAATCCTGGAACTCCTGCTAGAAGTATTCCATCATTTGTTACATCTAGCCAGACCGTGTTTGCAGATAATCCTAGAGAGAGTTTCGCAGAGATTCTTCCAGCTAAGTCTCTTCCATTTCTCGTAGCTGGGTATAGAAGTATATTTGGTTTAAACATTGTTATTAATCTTGCGAGAGCTTCTGAGTAGGGTATTGTTGAGTATTCTGAGAGTATTGGGTCTTCAACTAGATAGATTTTGTCTGCGCCGTGCTGTATAACTGTCTCAGCTAACTTCTCTAATCCACTTGATCCTAGAAGTACTCCTACAACGCTGTCTCCATACTTATCGGATAACTCACGTGCTTTCCCTAAAACTTCTAGAGAAGACTCTACTATTTCTCCTCCCCGTCTCTCTATGTAGACCCATACTCCCCGATACTCTCTAGACATACATTTACACACCCTTCATACACATATCTAGAATCTCTACTACATCTCTTACATTCATATTTAGTCTCTTCGTTTTTACGCTATCTTCAAAGTTCTGTATACAGAATGGGCATGAAGCGATTAACGTGTTTGCACCTGTTTCCGCTGCTTCGAGAACTCTGCGGTGGCTCAGCCTCTCTCCATGGATGTCTAGGAAGTGTCTTCCACCGCCACTACCACAACATACAGCATTCTCCTTCACATTCTTCATCTCAGATATCTTTATGCCCGAAATATTGGAGAGAATCTTTCTAGGTTCTTCATATATTTTCAGGTATCTACCTAGATAACATGGATCATGTATAGTCACTTCTAGATCTAATCTTCCATCTAATTTAAGCTTACCTTCATCAACTATCTGTGATATGTATTCTATGTTGTGGAGTGCAGGTATCTTTAATCCGTATTTGGGATAGATTTTCTTAAACATGTAGGCTGAGTGTGGGGAGATTGTGATTATCGTGTTTGCTCCAGTCTTGTTAAACGATTCAGTATTCTGTGTTACGAGTTCTTCTAAGAATGCTTCTTCGCCTACATTGTAGACTAAATCTCCACAACACTTCTCAGCTCTACCGAGCACTCCCACATCTACGCCCATATTCTTCAGTATTCTTACGAGGGATCTAGCTATCTTCTGTAACCTCTTATCGAATGAAACAGCGCAACCTACATAGAGAAGTACATCAACTTTCTCTTTAGATGCATCTTTAACACCTAGACCCTCCGTCCAGCTACCTCTCTCAATACTTGATCCAGGGAAAGCTGTACCATCTTCATAAATCATCCACAAAATTTCTTCAAATTTACTTGGAAGCATTCTTTTCTCTACGGATATCTGTCTGAACCCTCTAACAACATCAGGTATCCTTATACTCCATGGACACTTTACTTCACAGAGACCGCATGTTGAACAAAGCCATAAACTATCATCAGTGTAAGGTATACCGAGTTGAGCGCTTCTAACAATCTTTCTCGGATTTATAATTTTCTGGTCTAGAAGATTGAAAGGACATGCTGCCGTGCATGTTCCACATTGGTAGCAATAGTCTGCTGCGGCGGAGGTTAATTGTGAAAGCTTCTCCATAAGCTCTACATCGACAAACAGTACCCTGCTCACTTCTTCCCACCTCCAAGCTTCTGTACAGTCTCGATTATTTCTTCTCTTGGAATCTTCTTTATCAGTTCATCTACTTCTCTCATCTTCGCAGCCCATCTCTTACTCTCAGCGGCACTATTCCAGTGGAGTATTAATCTCTCAGGGTTTATTCCTCTAGCTTCAAGTATCTTCTTCATCTGTTTAACTCTTCTCTCAGTATTTAGATTAGCGTAATTGTAGTGGCAGTCTTGTGGCCAGCATCCAGTAACCATTACTACAGCTGCACCTTTCTCAAAAGCTCTAAATACGTGTTTCTGAGATACCCTAGCTGAACACATTGTTCTAATAACTCTTGAGCTCGGTGGATACTGTAGCTTTTCTATACCTGCTTGGTCTGCACCAGCGTATGAACACCAGTTGCATGCGAAGACGAGTGCTTTCTCGTATGGTTTTTCTTCTAGAGCAGCATCTATCTGAGCAATTATCTGTTCATCTGTAAATCCAGGGGCCTCGATAGCTCCAACCATACATTCAGCTGCACAGTTGCCACATCCTTGACAGAGAGCACTAATAAGCTCTAGACTCTTCTTCAACTCACCTCTTAAAGCCGAGAATGTACATACCTGTGTACATCTCATGCAGTACGTACATTTATCATATCTTATGTTTGGTACGAGTGGTTCTTTATCTATGGTGTCTTTTGCTAGTAGAGCTGCTGCTTTAGCTGCTGCCGCTAAGCCTTGAGCTATTGCTTCTCTAACATCTTTAGGATTCTGAGATGTGCCTGCGAGGAATACTCCTCCAACCATAGATTCTACTGGACCAAGTTTTGGATGGAGCTCTAGTAGGAATCCTGCTTCATCTCTAGCTATCTTTAACTGTTCTACTATTGGGTTTATCTCATCGTTTGGTACCATCCCAACGTTCAAGACGATAAGGTCTGCGGGTACTGCGATTTCTTCTCCGAGTAACTCATCTCTAACATGTACTTTACCATCCTGTATCCGTATAGCTTCCTCAGGCTTCTTCTCTGGATCATATTTAATGAATCTAACTCCAAGTGATCTAGCTTCTTCGTAAAGTTCTTCTGCTTTCCTACTGTATGTCCTAATGTCTTTGTAGAGTATGAAGACGTTCTTCCCCATCTTCCTCAACTTTGATGCTTGTTTTATCATTACTTGACAACAGTATCTAGAGCATCCTTTAGAATCATATCTTGATCCAACACATCCTATGAAGACTACGTTTCTGGCTTCTAGGTTATTGTTGTTCTTGAATATTTGTTCTAGATCTAGAGATGTAATTATCTTTAAACCGTTGTTGTTTAATTTCATCCAGTTCTCTGGATTGTAGATCTTTGCTCCAGTAGCCATTATTATCGCTCCTACCTCAAGTTTATCTCCGTTAGAAAGGTTTACCAAGAAGTTCCCGATATAACCGCTTACAGATTCTACTTTAGTTCCTAAAATAACTTTGACGCCTGAATTGTATACTTCTCTCTCTATCTCTCTCAACAGTTCTTCTGCTCTAACTCCTTCTGGAGCTATTTCATCTAGATATCTTAAGAGACCTCCAAGCTGATTCTCTTTCTCTACTAGATACGTCTCGAATCCTTGACGTGCTAAGCTTGCTGCAGCAGCCATTCCAGCTACTCCTCCACCTATGACTAAAGCTTTCCTAGTTACTGGAAGCTTGATAACGTGTAGAGGTTTGAGGAGCTTGGCTTTAGCCACAGCCATCTTTATCATGTCTAGCGCTTTCTCTGTTGCTTCCTTCGGGTAAGCTGAGTGAACCCATGTATCTAGGTTACGTATGTTCGCTAGTTCTACTAGATAGGGGTTGAGCCCAGCCCTCATAGCTGCTCCAGTAAATACTGGTAGATGGGTCTTTGGAGAACATGCAGCAACAACAAGCCTATTTATCTTCTTCTCTTTGATAACTTCTTCAATATATTTTGTATAGACTCCTGCACATGCAAATCTTAAATCTTCTGAATGTACGACTCCAGGTATTTTTGCAGCTTGTTCTGCAAGCCATTTAACATCTGCTACACCAGCTATATTCGAACCACAGTGACATATGAATACGCCTACTCTTATCTCTCCTTCAGCTGGTATAGTTTCTTCATATTCTTCTCTTGGCCAGCTCTTCTTCCTAACATATTCTAGAGCTGCTGAAGCTGCTGCTCCAGCTTCTGTTACACTATCAGCTATATCTTTTGGACCAGAAGCACTTCCACACACGAAGATCCCTTCTCTAGTTGTTGCAATCATCTTTCCACGCCATGGTACTGTTTTAATGAAGCCGTCTTCATCTAACTCTATTCCAAGTATTTTTGCAAGTTTCTGGAGGTCTGGAGGGGGCTCAGCAGCTGTTGCTAGAACAACCATGTCATATTCTTTTTCTTCTATTCTTCCTTCTGCTATGTTTTCGTATCTAACTTTCAGCTTGTCTCCATTAGGTGTAATCTTCACGGGTCTACCTTTAATGAATCTTACACCTTCTTCCTTAGCTCTCTTGTAGAATCCATCAAATCCTTTTCCATACGCCCTGATATCCATGTAGAGTATGTCTACATTCTTTACTCCATGTTCTACTGTCTGTACTGCTTCTTTGATAGAATACATGCAGCAGAATCTGGAACAATACTTATGGTATCTGGGGTCTCTGGATCCTACACACAGTACGAATAATATGTTTTCTGGATGTTCTCCATTACTTGGTTTAACTATTTCTCCACCGCTTGGACCTGTAGATTGGAGTAGTCTCTCGTATTCTATGGCTGTAAGTATGTCTGGATGTGTACCGTAACCGTAATCTGGAATTCTGGTTGCGTCGAATAGCTCGAAACCTGTAGCAACTACTATAGCTTTAACCCGTTTCTTGATTATCTTTGGTTTCATGAAGAAGTCTATACACTTAGGACCACATACTTGTACACATCTATCACATGGTAGGTAGTTTGGAGGTTTGTTTAAACAATTCTCGATATCTATTACGTATGCTCCTGGCTCAGATTGAGGTATAGGTGTGTATATTGCTTTCCTTGCAGCCATTCCATAGTCAAACTCATTCTTTAAGAGTACTGGACAAACATCAACACATAAACCACATCTACTACACTCACTCGTTACGTATCTAGGCTTCACATATATCTCAACTATGAAGCCTTCTTCATCTTTCTCAACATTTATGACTTCGGCGAGTGTAAGTAATTCTATGTTTGGATGTTTCCCAACTTCGCTCATCTTCGGAGCTTCTATACAGATAGAGCAGTCTAATGTTGGAAAGTTTTTATCAAGTATCGCCATTTTACCTCCTATGGTTGGAGACTTCTCTACCAGGACTACTTTAGCACCAGCATTAGCTAGATCAAGTGAACACTGTATTCCAGCAATACCTCCACCTATAACAAGTACTTCATCCACCATCCAACCCCACCCCTAGACCTCTCGCGATTCAGCCAACCTAGCAGATGTTATATGTTTCAACGCGACCTCTCTAACATTCTCCATACCTAGTTTGAATGCTTTTCTATTCAACTCAGCGGCTTTTGGGAATGTTTCTATTATTGTTTCTAGGAGAATGTCTGGATCAACTATTCCGAACGCTTTTACGAATGCTCCGAGCATTACTATGTTTGCAACTATTCTTCTACCTAAGCTATCCGCTATGCTTGTTGCTCTCACACCATATATCTTACTTGGGTTGCATTCTACCAATCCTTTAACAATCTCATCATCCACCAATAGTAGACCTCCTTTTTTCAGTGAGCGCCCATCTCTATTCATTCCATCTTGAGACATAGCGACTATTATGTCTGGATGGACTATTAGTGGGAAGATTATGGGTTCATCTGATATTACTACGTCTGCTCTAGACCATCCACCGGTCTTCTCTGGACCATACATAGGTCTCATAGAAGCATCGAATCCTTGTTTTATAGCTGCTCTACCAAGAATTTCTCCAGCTCTAATTACACCTTGTCCTCCGAATCCAGCCCACCTAATCTCCCATCTCACTTCAACCACCCCGCTTTTCTAAATACTTCACGTTCTAAGTCATGGTATGTTGGAGCTTCACGTTCAACAAAGTTTCCGAGAATTATGGGATCTCCAGGTCTCATGGATATAGCTACCTTATTCAGATCTGCATTATGATCTACGATGCAATTCTCTAAGAAGAACTTAATGAAGTCCATTCCTTCTCTCATCTCATTATAGGAGCCGAAGCCTACTGGACATGGAGAAATTATCTCTATGAATGCGAAACCTTTAACCTTCATAGCTTTCTTCATAGCTTCTGCTAGTTGTCTAACATGTAGCGTAGTCCATCTAGCTACGAAAGGTGCGCCTAGAGCTGCTGCAAGCAGAGGTAGATTGAATGGGTATTCTGGACATCCATAAGGACTTGTAGAGCTCCTAGCTCCTAATGGTGTCGTTGAACCATACTGGTTTCCAGTCATACCGTAGATAAAGTTGTTTACAAGGAAGACGTTTATATCTACATTTCTCCTTATAGCATGTATAAAGTGGTTTCCACCTATAGTTACTAAATCTCCATCACCACTTATTACAGTAACTTCTAGATCTGGTCTAACTATCTTCATTCCTTCAGCAAATGCTATAGGTCTGCCGTGTGTTACATGATAGGAATCTATGTTAACGTATCCAGCCATCCTACCTGAACAACCTATCCCGGAGACGATTACATGTTTATCTCGAGGAATATCTGAGGATGCTATGGCTTCAACATAACACTTTAATACTGTTCCTAAACCACATCCAGGACACCATATATGTGGGAATCTTTCTCTTCTAATTAAATCATCTCTAGGAGACTCTGATGATACAACTTCTCTTAAAACTTGTACCTCCACCATTTACACCACCTCATACAGATGCTCTAATACCGTCGAGAATGTATTCTGGAGGAGGAGCATAACCTACAGGATAATTTATTCCAACTACTGGACATCTAACTACTTCTTTAACTGGATGTATTAATTGACCCATATTGATCTCTGCCACCAGTATTCTCTTCGCATACTCACCTGCGATCCTTACAGGATCTTCTGGAAATGGCCAAATAGTTAAGAGTTTTAACATACCTGCTTTTATCCCTTCAGCTCTAGCTCTCTTAACAGCTTCAAGTGAAGATCTAGCTGTTACACCGAAAGTTATAACTACCACGTCTGCATCATCCATAAAGTAGCTTTCATACTTCCAGAGATTCTTAGCATTCTTCCTAACTTTCATCACGAGTCTCTCTATAAGTTTTCTCGAATCATCTATCTCTAGAGATGGGTAACCACGTTCATCATGAGTCAAGCCAGTCATATGTATCCTATATCCATCTCCAGCAGCAACGAAAGGTGGAACAAGTGTTTCACAACTATAGGGTAGATATTTCTCTCTTGGCCCAGTATATTTCTTCCTGTTTACTATGTTAATCTTACTATATTCGGGAACAACCAATTTACCGTACATATGTCCAACGACTTCGTCTGCCAATACTATTACAGGTATTCTTAATAGTTCAGACGTATTGAACGCCTCGATTGTTAGATCGAAGAATTCTTGTACTGATGAAGGAGCATAAGCTACTAGTTCATAATCCCCATGTGAACCCCATCTAGCTTGCATAACATCACCTTGCCCAACAAATGTAGGTATTCCTGTACTAGGCCCTGCTCTCTGAACATCTACAATTACACATGGAAGTTCAAGCATAGCTGCTAAACCTATAGACTCCATCATAAGAGAGAACCCTGGTCCTGAGGTGGCAGTCATAGCTTTAACTCCAGCTGCAGAAGCTCCAAGTATTGCTACAGCACTAGCTATTTCATCTTCCATCTGTATGAAGTGTCTTCCAAGCTCCGGCATTCTTCTACTCATGTGTTCAGCTATTTCATTAGATGGGGTTATCGGGTATCCTGCATAGAATTCACATCCAGCTATTAGAGCAGCCTCAGCACATGCGATGTTCCCCATCATAAAGTATGTTCCAGGCTTAAGTAACTTTAATTCTTCTAGCTTTTGATCCATTCTGTTCTATCCACCTCCTTTACAAATATTGCAAACTCCGGGCATATCCATTCGCACATTTTACATGCAATACAATCTAATGCTTTTCCATCAGCAATTACAGGCCATCTATATCCTTTGAAATTTCTTTCTTCACCGACTTTTAATACATCTCTCGGACAAAGTTCAATACAATAATTACATTCTTTACATCTCTCTGGAATAACATGTATTATTCCTAGTGGAATCTTCTGTAAATGTTTATTTATCGGCTCCCGAACAAATTTCAGAGATATAGAATTCACATCCGGTCAATACTATATTCCTAAAGGGTTTATTTAAAGAAAATCAAATATTTGATAATTTCATATATTTCTATAGAGAAAATGAGGCATAGGGAATTACTAGTACTACTAGGAGAGCTAGATCCAGACGATTTTCTAGAAGAAGTGTACGTCATGGATCCTCCTATAGTGATTCTCCGAAATATTGATGACGATATAGTAGTTGTAGCTATGAATGAGAAAGGATCGAGGATTATCGAGAACTCGAGATTAAGGAAGTTCCTTGAACAGGTTGATAAAGACGTTTACATTACTGAAAAAACATCTACTGTGAATACTTTTGATAAATTTTCATGGTTCATTAAAGTCAGTTGGAGAAATGAACGTGTACGTCTACTATGGAATCTAATCAACATCTATCATGGATCCAGAAACCAAGATGAATTCCTTAAACTTATCTATGAAAAAACAAACTCGGATCTGAAAAACAAGTTGGAGCATTTCAAGATGGGGCTGATAAGTTTAGATGGAAAGCAAGATGATTTCTTAAAGATTCTTGGTGAGAAGCTAGAAGAAATTGTTAGCTCATTTATTCCAAGTAGAATTTCTCAGAAGATCATGGAACACCTATGCATGTATGGTGAATCAACAATTGAAGAATTATCTAGAAGTATTGTGAAGACAGGAGTAACATTGAATACAGTTTACAAGACAATCTCTAGACTGAAGAGAGATCAATACATAAAGATAGCAAAATATGTAAGAGTATGTAAGAGGGGGCCTATGAGAGAACTCTTAACATCAAATTGTGATAAATGTTTCTATAATTTTACATCCCACGATAGTTGTTATAGATATAGTTTAATGGAATTGTCAGCTACATTAAAAGCTCTCTACAAGAAAACTTTAACACAAGAAGAATTAAAAAAACTATACGTAGAATTGAAGACAGTTCCATATCCTCAGAGAGTTGTTAGAAAGATCTCCTACATACTCGCAGCGCTACACGTAATAAATAGGAAGCTGAACGATAGGCTCATCAATTCTATGCTTTCAAAGATAAAATCTATAACTGGTCTCACAATCTAGGAAAAATCAATGTTATTGTTAAATCCTTATTCCAGTTTCTTCAAGTTTCAGTAACCTACTCCAGTTTTCTTCAATCTGTTTTTTCAAGTAATCTAGAATTCTTTCATTCTCAGGTTGGAGGAGATGTTTAAACCTTCCCTGAATCTTAATAAATTCTTCAATTGGTTTAAATTTACTTAGTCTTATATTTATCTTAACTCTCCCATCCTCAACTTCGTATATTGGAAAGTACCCTGTCTCTACAGCTAGTCTAGCTATCTTTACTGTTTGTGAAGGTGGATATCTCCATCCCAACGTACATGGAGTTAGTACGTGGATTAGGGTTGCACCATCTATGTTTAATGCCTTCCTAACTTTATTCATTAAATCTATCGGATGAGAGATGGAGGCTGTTGCAGCGTAAGGGATCTTATGGGCTACCACTATACCGATCAAGTCTTTCTTTCTTTCTTGTTTTCCAGGTATAATTTTTCCAGCTGGGCTTGTAGTTGTAGCCGCTCCCGTAGGTGTCGCTCCAGATCTCTGCACCCCAGTATTCATGTACGCTTCATTATCATAACATATGAATAGCATTTTATGATTTCTTTCAAGAGCTCCTGAGAGGGCTTGTAAACCTATATCGAATGTTCCACCATCTCCTGCGATAGCTATGACATCATGCATCTGCTTCCCTCTCTTTCTATTAAGAATCTTCAATGCTTCTACTATTCCACTAGCAACAGCAGCAGCATTCTCGAATGCTACGTGTACCCAGGGAACTCTCCAGCTAACATATGGGAACATCGACGTTGATACTTCAACACATCCAGTAGCATTGACAACTATTGTCGGCATTTTAATAGCTTTCATTATTAGCTTCATTGCGATAGCTGGTCCACATCCTGCACATAATCTATGTCCTGGAGTAAAGTAGTCTTCGAGTGGAATATCTCTTACACCATTAAAGAATTTTTCAACTTGTTGAGACATCTACTCTTTCACTCCCCACCAGTATATGTCTTGGTCAAAGCTTCCTTTCTCTAATGCTCTAAATGCTTTCTTGAAGATTTCTTCAGCATCTGAGATCTTGAAATCTCTACCACCTAAACCATAGATGAAGTCTGCTATAGTTATCTTCAAGTCATTCTTGTATAGTGTTGACAGCACGTCTGTGTAGAGTGGCCCACCTACTCCACCGTAGGAATATGCTCTATCCATTACAACTACTACTTTAGCTTTGCTCAGAATTTCTACTAATTCTTCTTCTGGGAAAGGTCTATACATCGTTATGCCGAGAACACCCGCTTTTAATCCTTCTCTTCTAAGTCTTTTTGCAACATACTTCAAAGTCTCAACACTTGATCCTAGAGCAATAACTATAACCTCTGCATCTTCTGTAAAGTAGGGTAAAAGTTTACCGTATCTTCTTCCAGATATTTTTGCATACTCTTCTGCAATCTCATCATATATTCTGGGGGCACTTTTTAGCACTTCGTATAATTGTTTTCTGAACTCCATGTACGTATCTGGGAGGGCCATAACACCGTATGCTAGAGGTTTATTGAAGTCTATCTCGTAAGGATACCTATTCTCACCTAGAAAGTTTCTTACATCTTCATCTGGCAAGACTTCAACTGGCTCTACACTATGCGTGAGAATAAATCCATCCAGATTAATAGATGTAGGTAATAGAACATCTAAATCTTCACTCAGCCTGAATGCTATTAGAGTTAGGTCGTATGCTTGCTGGACGTTATTTGCAAATAAGTGTATCCAGCCTGTATCTCTAGCATTCATTATATCTGAATGATCGCAGTGTATGTTTAACGGTGAGTTTAGAGCACGGTTTGCTACCGCCATGACTATTGGGGCACGCATAGAAGATGCTATGTGAAGGACTTCATGCATAAGTGCTAGACCTTGGCTAGCTGTTGATGTAAATGTTCTCGCACCTGTTAATGCTGCGCCAATACAGATTGATAGAGCTGAATGCTCACTCTCAGCCTGTATGAAAGCTGCTTCTAGTTCTCCATCTGCAACATATTTACTAAGTCTTTCCACGATTATTGTTTGAGGAGTTATGGGGTAAGCGGCAATAACATCAACATTAGCTTGTTTTACTGCGTATGCAATAGCTTCATTACCTGTTAAGGCTACCATTCTAATTTGTTTAACTAAGCTCATGTTCTCATTCCTCCACAATAGTTATAGCTTTAACAGGGCATTCTTCTGCACATATACCGCAACCCTTACAGTATTCATAATCAACTTCAACACTATTATCTGGTAATCTTTTTATTGACATATCTGGACAGAAAACCCAGCATAAGAGACATTTCGTACATTTATCTCTATCTATCACGGGCTTGCTTATTCTCCATGAACCTGTCTTATACATCATTGAGGTAGGCACACTTATCATGGCAGCTGGTGGAAGGGATCTCCAAGTAAATTCTCCTTTTACGATCTTCTCTACAATTAATTTTTCACTCAAACATCTCCACCTCACTATAAGCTCTTTTCAGAATTCTTATATTATATTCTAGAAGTTCGTCTGAAAATCTCGTCTTCAAAATCTCTTCTATACTCTCAAGTTTAGGGGTTCTTATTATTCTCGCTAGAGCTCCTAGCATAGGGATATTGAAGATTAATCTGCCCGTCTCTTCTAGAGATATCTTCTTAGAGTCAGCTACGTAGATCTTAACTCCTATTGGAACTCTTCCTCTACCAATACTATTTAAGATTTCTTTACTTAAGTTGAGAAATAATAATCCATCATTCTTTAAACCATCTAAATATGAGTAGAAATCTTTAGACATATTTCTGTCTATTATGATTATTATGTCTGGTTCATAAATTCCAGAATGTATCTCTATAGGTTCATCAGATATTCTTGTATAAGCTTTAACTGGAGCTCCAGATCTTTCTGGACCGAATTCTGGAAAATGTTGAGCATATTTTCCCTCATATATAACAGACCTAGCAAGTATATCACTTACAGTTACTACCCCCTGACCACCTCTCCCATGCCACCTAATTTCAATCAATAATCTACCCTCACAATTCAATAGATAATTTCTACTTTTAACTATTTACATATATTTCAATAACTTTCTATGCATACATACATGCATAAGAATTAGAGATGGTTATCTAAAAGAACATTTTTATTCTTGGGATGCTGTTGAGTAATTGAGACCTTTTTGCAGAATATTAGGAAACCTGAATGGATTAGAACTAGGATGCCTTCGGGAGAAGAATATGTTAGAGTGAGAGTTATCTTGAAGAGATACAAGTTAAATACTGTGTGTGAAGATGCCTTATGTCCAAATCTATCGAATTGCTGGGGTTCTGGAACAGTCACGATAATGATACTTGGAAATATATGTAGTAGAGCGTGTAGATTCTGTGCTGTAAGATCTGGAGATCCTGGTGGAAAGATAGATCTAGATGAACCTAGAAGAGTTGGATTAGCAGTAAGAGAACTTGGTCTCAAATACGTTGTTATAACATCTGTAACTAGAGATGATCTACCAGATGGTGGAGCATCCATATACGCTGAAACAGTTAGAGAAATAAAGAAGAACAATAGAGATGTTATAGTAGAAATCCTGATACCGGACTTCAACAATTCTAGAGAATCTATAAGAACTATCGTAGAATCGGGTCCAGAAGTTATCGGTCACAATATAGAAACAGTTGAAAGATTAACACCATTAGTTAGAGATCCTAGAGCAGGATACTGGAAATCATTGAAAACATTGAAGATGGTAAAAGAAGAAAACCCAAACATATATACAAAATCGTCTTTAATGCTAGGTCTGGGAGAAACTAGAGAAGAAGTAATAAGAACTATGAGAGATCTTAGAAATGTTGGAGTAGATTTTCTAACACTCGGCCAGTACCTTAGACCAACTAAGAAACACATACCAGTAGTAGAGTATATTGCGCCAGAAACGTTCAACGAGTACAAGAAGATTGGAGAAGAACTTGGATTCATATACGTTGCATCAGGCCCACTTGTTAGAAGCTCATATCTTGCAGGAGAATACTATTTTAGAAATATCAAGATAGCTTGAAAGAATCCATGTCTTTATAAATTGAAACAACCTATTAATATTAGCCGTGTTTAGATTAACTTGATGGAGTTTTTTGATGCTGTAGTTATTGGAGCCGGTCCTGGAGGGTACTCTTCAGCCATAAGATTATCACATAAGGGGTTCAGAACGGCCATAATTGAGAAGAATCTTATAGGTGGGGAATGTTTAAACTTTGGATGTATTCCATCAAAGATACTCATAGAGAATGTCAACATGTTTTTCAAACTTAGTAAATCAAATCTAATCAAACCATCAGTATTTAACTGGATGGAGTTACAGTCGAAGAAGAATAAGCTTGTTGAGAAGGTGAGAAGTGGGGTGGAATATCTGTTAAGAGGAAATAACGTAAAGATATTTAATGGTTTTGGGAAACTTACCAAAGATCTAAACGTAGAAGTCTATGAGAAAGATGGTGGACGACGTAAACTATCAACCAAGTATATTATCATAGCTACTGGATCAACCTCCAGAAATCTCCCCTCTATTAGCTACGATGGTTTAAGAGTGCTTACACCTAGAGAGATTTTAGATCTAGATAGAATACCTAAATCACTACTCATCGTTGGAGGTGGAGCTATAGGATTGGAGATAGGAACTATGTTTGCTAAGCTTGGAGTAGATGTAACTGTAGTAGAGATAATGGATCAACTACTCCCAGGTTTCGATCTAGATATAGCTAAACTAATAGAGAAGAAGCTTAAAGAATTAGGCGTCAAGATATACTTAAAGTCGAGCATAAAATCTTCAGAGGTATCTGCAGAAAAGGTGAAAGCTCAGATCGAAACACCTAATGAAGAAATAAACGTAGAAGTAGAGTATGCTTTAATATCAATAGGTAAAGTTCCGAATACATCTGGAATTGGGCTTGAAGAAGTAGGTGTAGAATTAACTCAAAATAAATTCATCAAGATAGATTCAAAATGTAGAACAAATATTGAGAATATTTACGCTATTGGAGATGTAACTGGACCACCACTACTAGCACATAAAGCGTACGCGCAATCAAAGATAGCCGTAGAGAATATTGCTGGAAAAGAAGTTTCAATGGATTCTTTAAACATCCCTATAGCGATCTTCACAGACCCAGAGATAGCTATGGTTGGCTTAACTAGAAGAGAAGCGGAAGAACGTAATTACAAAGTGAAGGTGACACGTTTCCCTTACTCAGCTCTGGGTAGAGCAGTAGCAGAAGAAGAAACGGATGGATTTATAAGAATAATCTCCAGCATAGACACTGGTAAGATTCTAGGCATTCAGATAATTGGTAGTAAAGCTTCAGAATTGATGGGAGAAGCATCTCTAGCGATTAATAGTAATCTGACAGTGGAAGATCTTGCAAATACAGTTCACCCACACCCAACATTCAGTGAGATAATATCTGAAGTCGCTGAATACGCTATCTCGAAGCCTGTGCACCTATTGGTGAAGTAGAAATTGAAGAAACTTAGAATAATAGATCTAGGAATGATCGATTATCAAGCTTCACATGAACTCCAGCTGAAACTTGTTGAAGAAAGATTGTCTAACGTCATACCAGACACAATCATACTACTCGAACATCCACATGTAATCACTCTTGGAAGAAGAGCTAGTTCACTAGAATTGAAAATCGCCGGTATACCAGTTTACAGAGTGGAAAGAGGAGGAGAAGCAACATACCATGGTCCAGGTCAGCTCGTGGGATATGTAATACTAAATTTAAGCAAACTTAAATTAACAGTAAAAGAACTTGTCTGGTGTTTGGAGGAGATTTTAATTAGAACTTTAAGAGATTTTGGTATTGATGGATTTAGAGTTGAAGGTCATCCAGGTGTCTGGGTAGGGTCTAGAAAGAAGATTGCATCAATAGGGCTTGCACTAAAATCATGGATAACATATCATGGCTTCGCTCTAAATGTTAATACAGATTTAAGCTACTTCAAATGCATTAGACCATGTGGTCTAGACCCAGACGTAATGACTTCTATGGAAGAAATGCTAGGTCGGAGAATCGATATGGAGATAGTTAAGAATTCTCTAACAAAGCATTTGGTAAATGTTTTAAATTATGAAGCCCACGAATACGTGAGAGAAAACCTGATGTTAAGAGATGTCGAAAGCAAAAGTGTAGATAAATGAAAATGAGAAAATATCTTTCCACAGTTACGTTAATCTTCCTGATAATTCTATCTCTGTCAACATATTCAGGATACTCTACAGATTGGTTAAAGTTAGAAGTAAGCAAAGTAGTTCTAAAGACTGGTGGGGAAGCTACTGTAAAAGTAGATGTTGGTAAAGATGTAGTGAATAGGAGAGTTGAATTATTATTATTGGATCTGTTTCCCGGAATTAATGCATCTATCTCTCCTAGTGAAGGCAGAACACCCTACATAGCCTACATCCACATATCTACGCAAAGTAATACAACCCCTGGAAGATACTTCATAAAAATACAGGCAACGATCAACAAGATAGTTGTAGAAGAAGAGGTTCTAGAGATTCAGATTTTAGATGAGGTACTCCAAGCTTTCTTCATAAATAAGACATGTCCAGCCTGGGTGGTTGTTGGAGAGAAAGTATATGTAAACTTAACTTTTAGCTACAACTTCTCTACCAGGTCTAATGTAAGAGTGGTAGTACTTCTTAATGATGAAGTAGAAACTCTAATAGAGTTTACACTTGTAGAGAATGGAACTGTACCACTCTACAGACAGATTACAGCCCTTCAAGAACCAGGTACACTCATATTATCCGCTAAGATCGAGTACTATAATTCTTTGAATGCAAGCTGGGTCAAGCTAGATGAGTTCTATTGTCAAATCAACGTACAGCCAATAGCTACGAAGATAAAGTTAAGAGTAATTGGTCTACCTTCAAACTTCATCGTTTCTATTCAAGCTCTTGTAATTCCGAGTGGAGAAATTCACGAAGTAGAAGTTAGAGGTGGTGATGAAGTAGAAGTACAGCTCTCTATAAGCCAGCCATCTACAGTAATAGTTGTTGCTCAGAATGAAGTTTACGAATCTAGTGATGTAAAGTATGTAGTAGAAGAAGGTGTAAGAGAGGTTTTACTAAAACCTGGATGGGTCATAAGACTTCAATTCAAGTATTCTAAATGGTATTTATTGACAAGCTTCGTTGAGCCGGATGAGGATGTCTTGAAGATAGTTGAGTTTAAAGAGTGGTTTAAAGAAAACTCTATAATCGAGCTTACACCACCGCTATTCTTCCACAAAAATGATACACTCTACATCTTATCTGAGATCAAGATAGGGAACATAATTTATGATGTAGGATCGATTGTAATCTTAGACTCACCCTATAAGATAATCTACAGATACAATAAGTATTATAGAGTACAGGTAGAATTCGTACCTCACAACCCACTAGATGAAAAAACTATGAAAGAGATCTATAACAATATGCCGGCAGAGCTTTCTGAAATTCTCGGAGTATACTGGATAAGAGATAAGACAAGGATAGAGATACCTTTTAGAGAGTATCTTGCAGGTCGGTACAAATTTACACCTAGAAATGTAGAATCAAATCTCTTCTTTAATATCTCAGATGGAAATATACGTTTAGTTATCTCCTCTCCTGTATTTGTGAAAATGCACTACAATGTATACGGGTTGCTTAGAATAGTCTATGATTATGAAATTGAGAGAGAAATTGAGGAAAGATGGATAGAGTTGGGGAAAAACTATACGTTAAATCTTCACGAAATTCTTAATCCTAAAATAGTTGGAGGGAAAGTAGAATTAAAAAGTGTAGATTCTTTACTAGATTATAAGTATATAGCTCTCTCAGACGAGATAAACATATACGTAGATTCTCCTGGAGAAGTAAGACTGAATTTGAAGAGATATTATCTCGTAAAAATACATCAAGTTAAAGTTGGTGCAGAATCTCCGCCTATCTGCAACATAATCTTAGAAAATATTAACATACCTTCTATGAATGAGGTTACAGAATTCTGGCTTCCTGAGGGAACACGTATAGTTTGCTATTTCGTAGATAAGATTGAGAAGGAAAACTCGGAATACATATTTCAACGTGGTTGGATAGGTGATGTAGAATTCAGTGAGCATGGATTAAAAATGATTATCGTGGATAAGCCTTTAGAGATATCTGCAGAATATCTAGAACGGAGATACTATAGACTTGAAGGAGTAACTGAGAAAGGATACTTTATAGGTGGTGGAGTGTATCCAGAAGGTAGTATTGTAGAATGGCGTGTAGAGCCAAGTACGGTAGATGAGGGGGGATTAATGGCTCTACTTGGATTTAAGTGGAAGCCTATGAATTATTCTGGAGTAATTACTATGGATAGAGATAGGCAGATTAAGATATTTTGGCATCTCACACCTTACATAGATAGCCCTCTAATAGTTTTCTTACAGTTAATCGCTATCTTACTCACCACCATAACCGCTTATAGATACCACGTCGAATGGAAGAAGATTATGAGAGGTGAATCTAGTAGAGATGAAGAATCTAGTTAAAAACATATCTATAACTCTAGTCTTAGTAATAGCTTTATTTGTAAATGTCGGTTCACAGTCTTATTATAAAATTGAAGAAACAGCAACAACTACAGTAACCGTTTACACATATACAGGTGCTCCGATAACATTCACCTCCACGAAAATACTACTTGAATATACTACATTCACAGAAACGATTATAATAACAACTGTAGTGGCAATCACAGTAGAGAAGCCGATATACAAAACCCTTACCCAAACACTGATCACCGCAACCACAATCACAATACATGCATATATACAGTTGGAAGAATATCTAACTATACTAGCATTACTATTCGCAATAATCATACTACTCTTGTTACTATTATTTCGAGGGAGGAGATTGAGGGAGACATGAGTTTAGCTAAGCTTCTTGCATTAACACTCTTACTAATAGTATTATTCACACTACTTCTTCAACATAGATTGACAAGCAGTAGAAAACCTAGACATATGGATCAAGAAGAGAAGATAAAAGAAAAATAAATGTTAAATATGTGGTGATCCTCATTACTCTAGAATGAAGAGGATTAGAACGTTTCTCTCCACACTATCTAGAATTACCTCCATAACTAATAGTAGAATTAGATTTATAGAGATGACGATACTTTTCTTAATACTTTCTATAGCTTTCTTCGTAAGAATTCTTCCATTAAGATGGGGAATCTATCTAAGTGAATTCGATCCATGGATGCAGTATAAAGAAATGATGTATATCGTTGAGAGAGGTTGGAGCGGCTTCTTCGAATTCTTTAACTGGCATGACTATGAATCATGGTATCCTTACGGTAGAGATATAGGGAGAACCGCCTTCCCTGGACTACCCTTCTTAGCAGCATTCCTCTATAATGTATTGAAAGGTTTAGGATTAACGGTAGATCCACTACATCTAGCTGCATTTCTACCAGCAGTTATGGGGATACTGACAACCTTACTTGTATTCTTGCTTGCAAGAGAGATCGGTGGGGTACAGACAGGTTTAATGGCGGCATTCCTTATAGCTTTAAGTAATGCTAGTGTTAGTAGAACCCATCTAGGATGGTTCGATGATGAGAGTGTAAGTATACCGTTCATGATATTAGGTTTCCTCGCATACATACTGGCCTTGAAGAAAGAGAGAAGCTTGAAGAGCGTTATCCTTTACTCAATTCTCTCAGGAATCTCTTTAGGATATGTTGCTTCTTCTTGGGGAGCTTCTAGATTCCCTATAGCATTCATTCCAGTATTCACTGCACTTTTAGCTTTGATTGGAAGATATAGGAGAAAACTCTTAATATCATACGTGATAACATCTTTACTCTACATCTCTATAGCTGTAATGGTTCCAAAACTCGGTTTAAGTTATCTGAGAGAAGCAACAACACTACTAACATTCGCAGTTATGATTTATCTGGTATCTTTCGAGATAGCGAAGATTAAACCCACTCTTCTCAGAAACCTACCACACTGGATACTAATATTCGAGATAATAGCCTTCGTAACATTTATCTCTCTTGGAAGTATAGGATTGCCTGGAATAAAATTCTTGAGTACGATTATACCTACACTTAGATCTACATTGCCGATCGTCATCTCTGTAGCAGAAAACCAGATATCGACTTGGGCGATAATCTTCCAAGACTCTGGTTTTAAGCTACTACTAATACCAGCGGGATTATATCTACTACTCAAGAGGAGAGAAGACCAAGACATATTTATGATCCTATTTACGGTACTCGTTATCTACTTCTCATCTACAATGGTTAGATTGACAATACTTACAGCTCCAGCTATAGCTGTAGTTGCAGGGTATGTTTTAGCTGAGATGTTTAAAGGGTTTGCACGCAACCTCCATCACTTCTATGCTAGGAGAGAGAAGACTAGACCTATAGGGTTAGAGTACTATATACTAACACCTATCCTTATCGCTGGTCTGATACTCGTAGGTATACTTCCATCTGCATATGGTGCGAGATACTCTATATCGGCTATAGATGTAGGTTATTCTCCTCCTACAGTAGTTTCATCAAGTCTACCTGTTAGATCGAGTGTACAAGATTGGCTTAGAACTTTAAGCTGGATGAGAGATAATCTTCCATCTGATGCTGTTGTAGCTTCATGGTGGGATTACGGTTACTGGATAACTATACTTGGAAACCGGACAAGCATAATAGATAACGCTACACTGAACAGTACTCAGATAGGAGAGATAGCCTACGCATTTATGTCAGATGAAGAAACAGCATACAGAATATTTAAAAAGTTCGGAGCTACACACGTTCTAATATTCATAACACACACAGTCTATTCTGGACAATACGGTAATGTTCCTACATTTCTAGGTTATGGAGATGAATCAAAATGGATATGGATGCTTAGAATAGCAAACCAAATTGGATACAATTTAACAGAAACAGAATACAGAGATGAAAACTATCAACCGAAGGAAAAGTTCTGGACAACACTACTAGGTCAGCTAATACCATATAAACCCCAACAAATGACTGGCGGTGTAACAGGCTACTTCTATTCTCCACCAACATTAAATCACTTTAGATTAGTATACGAATCTAGTAAGCCGTATGAAAGCATCGCATACATCTACATCTACGAAATTGTAGATTAGTCAGCCAATATAGAATGGCTCTTTACTAGGTTCTTCTTCTCCTCCTCTTCTCTCTGGTAGTAGTGGACCGATACTTTTCTGTATTTCTTCTATAAGTTTTCTCTGTCTTTCCACTTCTCTATCAATCTTCTCCATATCCAGCTTGATCTTTAATGCTCTAGATAGTATTTCAAGTATTCTTTTTGCAGCAGCATGATCTGGAAGATATGTGTAAACTTCAGATAAGAGGAGGTAGGCTACCCCGTTATCTCTGGTAAAGAAGCTTAACATATATGCTGAGTATCTATCTATGGGTAGGTTTTCAAGACTTGGTAATAGTCTAGCACCTACATCTAGAAGCTTCTTAGCATACGCAATGGTGGTTGAGGCGACGTAGACAACGTTCTCACCTAGAATTCTAGAACTGGAGAGGAGATAGTATTCTGAGACACCTATAGATTTAAAGAATTCGTAAATCTTCCTCGCTATCAGATAGCTTCCCTCACTGCTATCTATTGGGAAATTCCTAGATACTAGAATAAGTTTTACTTCATCACCTTCATAGAAGTAGAATTCTATCTTAGGCGAAGAAGCTACTCCATCATCGTTAACAATACATATCTGTGGGAAGTAGGGAGATCTAACTTCACCTATTTTAACAATCTTAAGATTTCCGGTTAGATAGTTTAAGGCAAGGTAACCTGCTGCTCCAGGACTTGGTGAAGCTTCTAGAACACATGACTTGCTGAGATCCATCTTCTTCGCTTCTTCCGTCAGTATTATCTTAACATCCTCCATTTTTGAAAATCTCCATCTATCGTTTATACTCACGGCCGGAACCCAGCTACATTATTGTCATCGGTTGATATTAACTCTCTCTTACTTTCCTTCTTTCTTTTATTATTAAGGAAAGGATCTTGCTTTGGAGAGATATGTTGGGGGGATGGGCGGATTTCAATTCACCACCACAATACATACATCTATCTTTCTTTAGAGTATAGCGTCCACAGTTTACACATTTATAGATTAATGTTTTCAAAGCTTCTTCACCAACTGTCCGTTCCCACCACTTTCTTTAATTAAGTTTATGCATTTTTCTACTACTTCTTTAAATAATTCTTCTGCTCTCTCTTGACTGCCAGCTTCAACTCTAACCATGTATCTGGGAGGCCCGATAGAAGTTATAGAAACCATTTCTCCTTTACCTGCTAATTTTAAAGCTTCTTCTATAGTTTTCCTGATATGCTCTACTCCATCCCCTCTCTTATTCGTTAATATTAGTTCTCCTCTTAGAACAGCTTTTTTAAGTTTGATTTCTTGTTTTATGAGGTCTATGAGTTTTGATTTTAGGTTGTCGTCTAGTTTTAGCCATTCTGGTGTTTTATCTTCTTCTAATATCTCTGTAAATACGTCGTATAAGTGTAGTCCTCTCCTGGCTGCTGGTTCGCCGACCATCTTCTTTAAATCTTCTAGAGGAATGTTTGCTCTTTCTGATAATATCGTAAGTATTCTAGAGACTTTCTGTTTCCTCTTCCATTCAATTATCTTCTGTTCTCTTTCATTCTTCTCAACTCTTCTAAGTGAGAGGTCTACCTGTTTTAAATGTTGATCTACTCTAAGAATCTTAAATACTTCTTTCTGTCCTTCCTTCAAGTAATCTCTAATATTTCTAACCCATTTAAGTGAGATCTCGGAGATATGGATGAACCCCTCCCATCCTGGATAGTCTAATAAGTCTACGTATGCTCCAAACCTTTCTACACGTTTTACTTGTCCTATCACTATCTCTCCAGTTGAAGGTTTGTCAGATGTTACGAGCTCAGCCATATCTATCTACCACTTTTCCCAGTATCTCTGCTTTGCCACCTTTAGGCTTTGCCAGAAGAGCTCCACAAACATTACAGAAAACTTCTATCTTGGCGTGGTCAAAAACAGTCTGTCTATGTCCACACTCATTACACTGAACTACCAGGAATGAAGATCTAGGTTTAGGTATTAGCTTAGACCAATCAACCTCCAAGCCCACCACCTCTCTAATACCATGCAAAAACATCTATCTAAAAAAGAATACCTAGATCTAAAACACTTAAAAAACAATGGCATACATCTCTACTCAGCAACATAAATCAATTATTCTATTTTAAGTGGAGAGAGATTTAATAGGAGGGTTAATAGATGATTCCTTGTATGAAGGTGCCGGAGATCATCAATACCTATTGTCCAAGATGTCGGAAGTATACTGAACATAAAGTAGTACTTTACAAAAAAGGGAAAGAGAGGGCTCTAGCGATAGGTGCTAGAAGACATGAAAGAGAACTTCATGGTTACGGTGGACAGAAGTATCCAATACAGAGGAAGAAAGCAAAAACAACTCAAAAACAAACATTGAAACTGATATGTAAGATATGTAACTATACAATACATAGAGAAGGTATAAGATTGAAGAAACTTGAAATCATCAGGTAGGTTGTCTCTCAAGCAATTTATCAAATTCAAGTAATTTTGCTTCTAGGATATCTAACCCCTTTCTTAAAATCTCTTCCCCGATAGTTATTGGTGGGGTTATAGCTACTACTCCAGGTCTAACGATATCGAGAAGTAATCCCATCTTGAAACACTCATACACAAAAGATTTTGTAAAATTCTTAATATTCTTAACTCCAGCAAAGTGTATGGTATAGTACATGCCTTTACCTTCAACAGTATTCACTATTTTTAGTTCTCTTGATAAATCTCTTAATCTCTCTTCAATAATTCTTCCAACCCTCTCCGCTCTCTCCACCAATCCCTCGTCTTTAATTATAGAGAGTGTTTCTAGAGCAAGTTTAACAGCAATTATGTCTCCTCCAATATCTGGTTCTATGTAGTCTGGTTCAAGATTGAGTAGAGGTTCTCTAGTTATACATACTCCGAGAGGGTGTCCTGAAGAAAGCTGATTTGAGATAACTACACAATCTACATCAATTCCATAGTAATCTATCATAAACCATCTCCCAACTCTAGCGGGGGAAGATCTGGACTCATCTAGAATAAGCAAGACATCATTTTCTCTACAGATATCCCTAATCTTTAAGATGTGTTTTTCTGGAGGTGTGAAGCCATCATTTCTAAGAGGGCTCATGATTATAGAGGAAACATTTTCAAGTACGCCCATATCTTTAAAATTCTCTAACATATTCAAACAATCTAAATCACATTTCCCAATACTTTTCTTTAACCTGCATACACTACACGTAGGATATGGTATCTGGATAAATCCTGGTGCGGGGTCGAATCTTCTCCATTTTATAGGAGTGTCTGTAGATATGGATTGTGCAGCTAACGTTAATCCATGATATGAGTTGGTGAACCCTAAGATCATCTTCTTACCACTATACCATCTAGCAATTCTAATAGCTACTTCAATAGCTTCAGATCTAGAATCTAGGAAGATTACTCTCTTATCACCTCTAATAGGAGCTATCTTAAATAATTCCTCACATAGATCTACGTAATCTCTATGATATGCCTTGGGAAGGTTGTTAAACCCATTTCCTTCTACCATCTCTCTATACTTTTTGATTAACCTTGGATTGTTTCCGCCTAGAAGTAGCATACCTCTACTTGAATTGAAGTCTATATACCTTCTGCCGAGAATATCTATAACCACTCCATCAAGAATTTCTTTGAATATTGTTGGGAAGAGGGGGTGGAAAGATCTAGAATAATATTTACTAGTTTTCCTGATAGTTTCATAGATTTGTAAACGTATTTGAGCAAGTTCGTTTGAGGTTTTCAAGACTGCCTCGAATCTATAATGTTTTCCCTATTCTTAACAATTCTCTTTCTAATAATATTCATGGATAGTTGTGATACTATTTAGAAATCGTTATCTCAATATAGCTAACATATATCTTTCTATCATCCAATTCTGCTTCATCGTAACCTATCTTTATATCTTTTACCTTGAGGTTGGAGTAGAAGCTTTTCTTCAAGAAGTGTACTACATCTATACAGTTACTTATACTTCTACCCCTAGCTCTTAGAAGTATTTCTCTTTCACCTCTATTGAATAATGTTATGCAAGCGGTAGCGTACCTGATTTTAGGTTTCCTACCAACTATTACTATTGCTTTCCTCAACTCTACCCTAGTTAATTGGGGTGTATGGTATGGGATAAATTTTAAAAATCAGTACATAGTCGTTCTGTACTTTCTCTTTATCTATGGTCTTCTTCACATCTTCCCAATATGTTAGAATGTGATTAAGGTGAGCACGAGCGAGGCTATAAATGTAAGTACCATACATATCTCTAGATAGGTTAATGCTTTAAATGTTTTCTTTTCTGCTTCTTCTAGAAAATCTTTCGCCATAACTTTAACGTTATTGAATGTAAGCGTTATTCTCGATACTTCTACTCTTGTTAGGTTTCTTCTAGCTTGCTCAACAGCTCTGAGTACTGGAGGTATTATTGCTTCTACGGGTATTAATTCTCCTATTGGATGGTATCCTCTACCTCCTAGCTTAACACCATTTACTATATGTGTATCTGTTGTAACAACTTCACAATACCTTACTCCAAGTCTCCCTACTTCGTGAAGTATCCTCTCTCTAACAATAGGTATAGCATTATTTGAATCAATCACAATTAATGCAAATTCTTCTTTTCCATTATCTAACAATATTGCACGGATCCCCTGTGGTCCCACCCCATCTTCAATAGAATATCCTTCTATTCTACTCTCTCCATAGCCTGCCTTGATAATATTGCTTGATCTATCTACGTTTGTATTTGAGATTATGTAAAGGAGTTCTCGAATATTCTTAAATTTGTCTCCATCAAGTTCTTTCACATTCTCAGAGAAACTATTATGAGCATCTATAACTACCAGGTCTTCTCTATAAATTCCCTCCATTACTTCTGGTGGAATATCCTCCATACCTTTTGGATGAAGTGTTAAGATAGCTATCGTTGTTTTTCCAATGGGTAATAGGTAGGCTGAGACAGAATCCTTCTTCACGATCTTAAAATCTCCAGCCATACTAGAGCATCTTCCATCGTAGTTTTCAAATGTTCTAAGTAGAGTGTCAGAGATATACTCACAATCCATTCTAGAGATTATGTTTCTAGAATGATCTGATAAACCCCTAACAAATACTGTTTTAACACCTATCTTAGAAAACTTCTCCTCTATTATGTATGGTAAGATTGTGCTTCCGAAATCTCTGAAAGGACCTGGATGGAATGTTGGAACGACCAGAGCTATCTTGTCACTTTTATCCATTGGGTTAAACATTAAGACATCTATCTTTATTTCTGCTTTAGTATCAAGTTTCTCAGCTAGATTTTCTAGATGTTCTTTTCTACCTTCTAGAAATACCATTAATATGGCTGAGAGAAGTTCGATTGGTTTTAAACCTCTTATTTTTAATCTACTATTAATGAAGATCGAGTAGATGTGGTGTGATACGTTACCGATAACTTGACCTATAATTACAGCGTAGCCTAAATCTTTATGTACTGTATAGATGAATGGGAAAATCTCGAGTAATGATATGGATAAAGTATACGTGATCGTAGATTTTACGTCATCTCCAGACAGAGTTCTTACTATGAGACCTCTTAAAAGCACTCCAAAACTAATCATTGAAGAAAGTATTGCGAGACCTAGCTTACGGTAACCTAATGTTAAATCTAGAAGATAGAAGAACAGTAAACCCAAAAATATCAAACTCATTTCTATAATCATTAATCCATTGAGTCTTCTAAAATTCACCAACTCTCTCCCAATCCTATGGAATAGATAGTTTACGATTATTATCATGTAGAAACATAGAGCGAGAGAAAACGTGATTGCTTTATCAATTAGTGTGGTAAATAAAGCTATCAACGCTACTTCTAAGACTAGTAGTTTTAGAAGATTTCCTCTCCCAGGTAACCCTTTAATATATGGGTATAGAGAAGCCAATCTAGAAGTCGCATTCACGTACTTCAAATCTTGTATATCAGACAGATATGGGAACATATTAATCCATCGTCTTTTTACCTCGTATATTGTAGATTCTTCTAGAGTTACAAGGTTTAAAAATAAATATGAATAAACAATTATGGTATTGGTAAAGTTGAGAAAAGATATTCTTAGAGGACTTTTACTACAAGTAGGAGGGGCACGCATAGTATTTGATAGTAAGCCTCTTGGAACTGATTGTATACAATTGATATCTCATGCCCACCTAGACCACATAGAGAGCTTAGCGCAAAAGAACGTTTTTATGAGTGTTGAGACAGCTTCCATCCTTAGTTCTATGGGTAGGAGAGGTTACTGGAAAACTCTTAGAAGGAGAGAGAAAGTAATCTTAAGAAATGATGTAGAAATATCTAATGAGCCTTCAGGACATGTTTTAGGTTCAAGCCAGTTTATAGTAGATGTAAATGGAGATAGGATAGTATATACTGGAGATCTAAATACTTATGAAAACCTAATTCACGGATTCGCTGAACCCATACCTACAGACATCTTGATAATTGAATCAACTTACGGTTCACCAGTCTACAAATTTCCTGTAAGAGAGAAAATATATGCAGATATTGTTAAATGGATAATGGATGTTTTAAGAGAAGGATCTATTCCTGCTTTCAAAGTCTATTCTCTAGGTAAAAGTCAAGAAGTAATAAGCTTGGTGAACGTTTTTCTAGATGTACCGGTAGTTGCTGGTTTGAGTGTTTCTAGGATATCTCGAAAATACCGTGAACATGGAGTTAGATTAGGGTATATTCCTGTGAATACTAGAGAAGGTCTAGAAGTTGTGAAGAGTGGAGAATTTGTTTATGTTTCAAGTAGTAGAGATCGGCTACCTATAGATAGGAGGATTAAGTGGGCGGTTGCATCAGGATGGGCCGTAAGATTCCGTTATCCTAATTACGATAAAGCTTTCCCATTAAGTGGTCATTCAGATTACTATGGCTTAATAGACTACATAGAGCATAGCAACCCAAAGAAGATATACACAGTATATGGTTACGCAGAAGAATTTGCTAGAAATCTTAAACGTAGAGGATTTGATGCTGAACCAATAATAAGAATTAACAAATAGAAGACCAATATCTATGAGAGTTTATTAGGGAGTTTAACTCTATATTTCATGGTGAGAGATCTTTGAGTGCTAGAAGGAGAAGGAGAGAAGCTCCCATGCCTCAATCTGCTGCAGGCTTACTTAGATTTTTTGAAGAAGATATTAAGGGTTTGAAGATTAAGCCTGAAGTTGTATTGATTCTTGCCGCATTAATGATCGCTCTCGTAATAATTGCTAACATATTCTTCTAGTTTACACTATTTCTTCTATTGCTTTCTGGCCTAGCCCTGTTACTATCCAAATCTTCTTCCCTTTAAATTTCTGAGATCTCACTATCCCCTCTTTCTCCATGTTTCTTAGATGTCTCCTAATACATGAAGAACTTTTACCAACTTCTCTAGCTATACTCTTTAAGGTTTGTGGTTTATTGGATATTACTTCAAGAATCTTAGATCTAGTATTCACACCTCTCTTAACATTTCTTATTGAAGCTAGGTATGCTTTCGCATTAACCTCTTCCATCCATTTGAAGATGTTCGTTAATTGTTTTTAAGCCTTAATGTTTTTGGCCATGTTAGAAGAATCTTTCTAGAGAGATCTGTTTCCCAGATGTTTCTTCTATTCCTCCTTTCGCAAAAAGTTGTTTTATATTCTTTAATGATATTGATATATGTTCTTTGAGGTATGGTGTCTTAACATATTTTGATAAGAGTTCTTCAGTTAAATCTATGTATTTCTCTACTGCTCCTTTAAAGACTGTTTGAGATAGTTCTCCCCCACATTCGTAACATTGTCCGCTTATTGGGATCCTCCTATATCTTGTTCCACATTTCCTACATCTAAATTCTTGTGTGAAGAATGCTTTAGCATTTCCTATAATATCTGGTAGTAGATGTGATTTCATAATCTTCTCAACCACCATGAATATGTCTACACTTGTAAGCTTCTCCGCTATCTCTATCTGTCCAGAGATTTTATCAAGCATAGAAGAATGCTTCTTATAAGTTGATTCTTTCATATTGGATACGAATACTGAAGTTGGATGGGTGTACGATGTAGCTATGTATGATTCATCTCTATTCAAGTAGTTTTTAATTGTCGGTATTAGGTTGGCGACTTCTGATACGTGTCTTTGTTCTAGAGCTTTTCTATAAAATTCTAGAGGGTACTGACTGGCTACGTCTAGATTATGTGCTTGTTCATCTACTTCTTCTGGATAAACGATCATTGTTATTAGTAGAGGTGAATCCATCTTTCCACCAATCTTATGGGGTAGGTAGAATTGAGAAAAGTTTATCAAGACATCTAGTAGGAGCATTATACTATCTTCATCACCATCACAATCCCTCCTCTTTGCTGCGTGGAGAATTGGGTGGGCAAAACACATGTTTCCATCCACTATCCCTATCACCCTAGCTACTGAAGCAGCATAAGTATGTGGAGACATAACTACTACGAGCTCTCCAACGATGTCTTCAATTTTCTCAAAATTATAGTATGGATCTATTCCAGCTATCTTCTTCAATTCTTCATCCACCATCTTAGAAACCTTGAAGAGATGTTCAGCTGCTTTTCTAGGTACCACTATATCTTGTATCTTTAATCTAAGTATCTGTTTTGTAGATATGAGTGGTTCTCCATAGATGTCATGTGTGTATCCTAGTTCTCTTAATTTCTCTATAGATGTACCTATCATTTCTGGTGTAAAGTGTGTGAGAGGAGCGTTCGTTACATCAAATCTGACTGTTCCATCTTTATATATGTAGAGTCCGTACTTAGCTCTAATTATCCCCTTCTCTAAGAGTTCAGGTGTTCTAGTTAAGCTAGTTAAACTCTTAACACCTTTGATCTTTGAGGGTATTGGTTCATCCAAATTTCTTGAAGCTTCATAGAGTAGCTCCGAAATATTTACTACAAACTTTTCGTGGTAAGTTATTTGACCACCACATTTAGAACATACTTTCTCTCCATTGTACTCTAACTCTAAGTTGCATGAACTACACACACCTACGATCTCTGTTAAGACTCCACATTTAGAACATCTATGTCTCCAGGTCTTCACACCGCAACTTGGACAACGTCTTCTAACAAGTTCTACCACTATCTTCTTATAATTATTTGATGCTGATACTAGATCTCTGGATGGTCCTCCAGCTATACCAACAGGGAACAACACGTTCACTGGTGGACGCATCTCTCTCTGCGCAGCTTTCTCAGGTCTACCCATTCTAGCGCCTATAAATGCGCCTGCTTTATCTCTAATCTCTATATTAGATATCTTTGAGAGAAAACTTAATGTTTCTTCACCTACTATATCTACCTTCTTGAATGGCTGGAGTATTGTTATCAGTGTTTTAAGCCAGTATTTTGGGATAACTATCATTCCAGATTCCAAACGATGTTCTATCAATAGTTTCGTTAAGATGTTTTTAACATCTTGTGCATATGGTAGGTGGATTTCTGAGTTTTTGTAGATGAGTGGCTGGAGACCATTCTTTAACCATCTACGTAGAATCTCTACTTCTTCTACTGTTATGTTCCTCCAGAAAGCAGTATATCTGGGATGTAGTGGAACACCAAGTTTAAAACTTATCTTTATAGCATCTTCTATCTCCGGCGTATTAATGAAGGGATTTTCTATGAAGAGTTTTATCTTATCGGCTAGTTCTCCATCTAGCTTTTCTCTAAACTGTAGGTATTTCAATCTAAGTTCTTGAGCCCACCATTCTTCACAATAACCTGGTGGTTGGAGTTTAACATTATTCTCTATTAAATCGCCTGCAGAGATCAGTATGTCTCCTAGAAAGAGTATCTTCTTTATCTTCCCTTTTACTTTCTCATACTTAGAGTAGCTGTCTAGCCTAACAACACTTTCTTCTTCAGTTAAGACTACTGGCGGTTCTATGGAGTCTACTGTAGCAACTACCCCACCTTTCCCAGGGTAGTCTAATTTTAACTGTGTTCCAGAGACTATGTACCAGTTTAAGATTTCTAGTGTGAGCGGGTGTAGTCCTACTGAAGCCATACCAGTTGTTGGTGCTCTACCATATCTTATCCTCAATCCTCCAAATCTATCTGGTAGAGATATTATCGGTCTGCCTCCAACAACTTCATCGAAATAAGATTCTTCTTCATTCTTCGCTTCTTCCATTATCTTTACTACATCTCTTATCCAATCCCATCCATCTATTCCAGTCTTCTCAACAAGCTTCAATACTTTTTTCGCTCTGCCAGCTATACCATCATTCACAACTCTTAATGCTCCGCCTCTAAGATAGTTTGTCTCTACTCTAGGTATGTTTCGGAAGGATGAAACCTGTATCTTATCTGTAGGTATGCCAGTTACCTCTACTGGGAGATTCTTTAATACATACTCGATTATATTATCTGGAATATTGTACTGGAATCTTGATACTTTCTTTTTATAGAGTTTGAGTTCTTCTATAAATCTCATTATCTCTTCATATGTCGGCTTATACCTATCTAGACCGACAAGCTTCCTAACATAATCTGCGAGGACTACTACTGCAGCAAGTTCTGTTCCTCCAGCCGATCTTATGGGTCCAGCAAAGTATAGTGCGAGATACCTTGAGCCGTCCGTATTCTTCTTGATCTTAACATCTACGATGCCTTCTGTTGGAGCAGCTGTAATACATGGAGGGGTTAAGATTGCTAGTGATGTCCGAATAGCTTGGAGAAGAACTTTTCTATCAGTTTCTCCTTCACCATACTCTAAGATAATGTCTTCCGCCAATTTTAAAGCAAGTTTCTCTAAAGGCATTTTATGGAAAACGCTTCTAATCTTCTCAGCTATCCCTTTAGGTCCAACAAGTAATTCAACTCTTTCTGCTAAATCTCTTGCAAACATTACTTCTACGTAGGGTGTTGGTGAGGCTATTCTCTTTCTCGCTTCTATAGCTATCTTCTTCTCTGACTCTATCTTCTCTAATAACTTCTGATAGTATTCTGAGAGCTCTACGGGAATCTTCTTCACAACCACTACCCTCTAGATCATTACTCCATCTTAAATAGATCTAAAAGTGTAATTGTCGGAGAGATTGTTCTTTCCAGATTCTAGATGTGTGTTTTAATGGATTTGGCCATAATCCTAGTGGGCTCTTAAATTGATCACTACTCATTAGACTTAGAAGACATCATCTTAATCCATTCTTCTACAATATCGTATCCATATATCTTCTTAAATTCTTCTCTTCCCTGAGGAGTTATCTTGAGCGGGTTCCAGGGTGGATCAAAAACAAGGTTTACTTCTACATCTTTAACTTCAGGTATTTTATCTAGTATAGATTCTTTAACACTATTTACCAAGAATCTAGCTATTGGACATCCTGGAGCTGTTAAAGTCATCTCTATGATCACGTTTCCATCTATGCTTACGTTTACATCATACACCAACCCTAAGTCATAGATATTGATAGGTATCTCAGGGTCATACACATTCTTTAAGACTTCTATTACCTTAGATCTTAAGACTTCTCTCTCAATATCTGATAAACCCATTTATCTTCTCCACCAGATCATATAATGTTCTATATACTATATAGCTGTATCTTAATTACAATTGAAGCTCCATAGTATCAAGTTGTTCTGATAATGGTTCTTTTATAACTATCCCTTCTCCAGGTCTTATCTCAAATACGTAGATCGAGCTGTCTGCATTAGACCAACGCATCTTCCTCACATATATCGTTTTCAGAAGTTTTCCTTTAAACCTCACTACACCTAAAACTATAACTCCCGAAGATAGGAATTCTTCAAATCCAAATCTACTAAGTTTAGTTGAGCCTGTAGGGATGTCACATGTAAGAAGTGTTGTAGCTCCAAGCTTTTCTTCAAGCATGTTTATTATCTCTCTGAGATACTCTCTGACTATGAATTCTTCTCTAGCTCCTAACGCTAGAGCTGAGATCGGGTCGAGAACTATTCTACTTATAGGTCTACCACGAGCTATCTTCTCGATAGCTTCTACAAACGTTCTACTCTCTTTTCCAAACCTCTTTAAATCGGATGTGAATAAACGGAACTCAAATGGAAAGAACATACCACGATTAATGTATTCCCAGAAATCCCATCCAAGTGAGAGAGCGCCATTCAATACACCATCAATCCTTTCATCTAAAGAGACATATATGGCGAATTCATTCTGCCTTAAACCTTCGAGAATAAATTGTAAGCTAAGTATGGTTTTTCCAACACCTGTCTCGCCTGTAACGAGATAAGTCCTACCTCTAATAAAGCCTCCACCAAGCATCTGATCTAGCTTCGGTATACCTGTTGAGATCCTGTCTGTAACATCCAATCCCAATCTACACTCTATTAAATATGAGGCTAGATATAATTATTACTTTTAACCTAAAAGTTTAAGAGGTTTCTGATAACAATCTTTAGATCGATGATTTAAGCATCGCTGTTAACGTCTCTTATAGTTCTTGATAGTCTGTATGAGTCTTCTAAGCTTATCAATATCTTCTTCTGCTAATGTTCCAGTAACTATTATATCTGCACCAGCCTCCACTAGTTCTCTAGCTTGTTCAGATGTTCTTATCCCACCACCTACAATTACAGGTATTTCAACATACTCTTTCACGATCTTGACTATTCTAGAAGGTATCGGTGAAGGAGCTCCAGATCCAGCTTCAAGATAAAGAAATCTGTAACCAAGATATTGTGCAGCTAATCCATAGGCTACAACGATCTCTGGTTGATTGTCAGGTATTGGTAGAGCTCTCCCGATAGCTGAGACAGCTGTATCACCTCTAAATACGATGTATGCTAGAGGGATCGCTTCTATCTTGTATTTCTTTATGAATGGTGCTGCCTGCATCTGTGCGCCTATAATGTAGTACCATTCTAAGGAGTTTAAGAGAGACATGTACCAGACTGCATCAGCATATTTTGTTAAAGCTTGTACGTTATTTGGGAAAATTATGATGGGGATGTCTATATTCTTCTTTAACGTGCTTACAAATTCATCCATCTCGTATTGTGAAGATACTGTTGACCCGCCAACCATTATAGCTGAGCTCCCTTCTTCTTCAACTATCTTCGCCAGTCTAGTAGCTCTCCCAATCCCGATACTCTCAGGATCTAGAAGAGTCATATGTACAGGTCCTTCTTCGAGTTTCTCTAGTATGTAACTCTCTACACGTCCAATCCTAACATGCTTCAAGATACTTGACATTACAATTTACTCATTGATTCCATTATATTTATTTTATCATTACTATTCTAATCTTCTCCTAAATCTTCAGTCTCGTCGGAGGCTTCTTCTAGGGTAACGTTGTCCTCGATAACTGTCCCCATTTTTTCTTCATATTGTTCATGAGATTGTTCCACAACTACTTCTATAGGTTTCTTAGCTCCAGTAACTATATCGTAGAATTCTGCATAAGCATCTACAGGTAAATATGCTGGATACCATCTAACCTTAGCGCTGACGCCGCAATTCGTACATTTAACCTCAACGTAATCTTCACCTTCAATATGGTTTACGGTAACAGCTTCAACATTACATTTAGGGCACATGAAGATTTTTGGAGGGGGCTTAACAATCTTCTTCTTAACAATCTTCCTCCTTCTACGACCCATACACCAACTCCAGCAAAATATATGTTAAAGGTAGCATATTAAGAATAAGCCTTAAGATCCTGGTTAAAAATGAATAAATCTCATCTAAGAACATATTGAGAAGAGTTTAGAATTTCTTACTGGAGACTCTGGTAATGTTATTGTGGTATAGATTAGTGAAGCAATTACATTTTTATAAAGATGAGTAGTTATCTAGATACTAGGGTGAAAGGTTGGCGATTAAAGAAGGTGAGATTCCTCCAAGCATACAACAACAGATAGTAAGATTACAACAACTCCAGCAAACATTGAATATGATTCTTGTAGAGAAGCAGAGGCTTGAAGTTGAGCTTATAGAGGTAAAGAATGCAATAGATGAACTTGAGAAATCTACAGATGATGTAATAGTCTATAAAGCTGTAGGACCGGTACTTGTACAATCTTCTAAACAGAAGCTTCTACAAGAATTAAATGAGAAGAAAGAGCTTACAGAAACTAGGTTAAAGATACTAGAGAAGCAAGAACAGAGAACTAGAAGTCAGCTCGATTCACTACAGAAAGAATTGCAGGCAGCTCTCTCTGAGAAAAAATTAACATGAGAGATCCTGAGCTGATAGCACTCATAGCTAAAACGCTGAGAGAAGTTGAAGGGCTTGGACAAGTTGTTATATTAACACATGTAGGTGGAGATCCAGATTCTATTGCTTCTGCATATGTGTTGAGAGAATTATTGTTAAAGAAGTTAAAAGTGAAGCTGGTTGATGTGGTTGTTCCAGAAGAACCTACGGCACATATTAAACCTATTCTTACTTATCTATCTCTAAATGTATTGGAAGACGTTCCTAAAGATGCTGAAGCTTATTTCGTAGTTGATGCTGGATCACCTGAACAACTCGGTCGACACATAGACATACTATCTATTCTAGATAGATTTGTGATAGTATTGGATCATCATTCTGGGACTGTGAACAAGTATCCTAAGCATGTTAAGGTATTCTCAAACGAGTTGTACCAGTCTGTATCAGAGATAATGTACGATTTGGTGGAATATATTGGATACAGTATCGGTTTAAGAGAAGCTGAAGCTTTGTTTATCGGGATATACTATGATACAGCTAGATTAATGATAGCGGATGAAGAATCTACCCGTAAACTCTGCAAACTCATATCTATTGGAATTAATCCTTCGAGTATTTTATCATCTCTAGAACATGGGTTAGATATCTCTGAGAGGATAGCTAGGCTTAAAGCAGCTATGAGGATGAAGGTGTATAGATTTGAGGAATGGGTTTTTGCTTTCACAGAGGTTAGTGCATTCCAGAGTTCTGTAGCGAGGGCGTTAATCTCTCTCGGCGCACACATAGCTATAGCTGTAGGTGGTAGAGAAGAGGGAATTCTATCAGCATCTATTAGAGCTGTAAACGATTTATGTGAGAAGACTGGGTTGAATGTTGGTGTAGATTTAGCTGAGAAGGTTGCGGGAAAATTTAATGGCTACGGTGGAGGGCATGCTTGTGCTGCTCACTTCACTTGTAAAGCTAGTATAGAAGATGTCTTAAACACTGTGCTAGAGATACTCTCAACAAAACTTAAGAAGAATCTGGAGGTGGTTAAACCATGAAGCTCATAGATGTCGAGGACTTATGGTTTAAGTATGCTGGTAGCGATCAATGGGTTTTACGGAATATATGTCTAGAAGTTGAAGAAGGAGAGTTCGTCCTCATAGCTGGGAAAAGCGGATGCGGTAAATCAACACTACTTAAATGTTTTAATGGTCTCATACCACATTTCTATGAAGGAGAGTTTAAAGGAAAAGTGGAAGTTTGCGGACTCGATACCCGTGAATATCCACCATACATTCTATCTCAATATGCAGGAATGGTTTTCCAGAACCCAGATAACCAGCTCTTCGCATTATCTGTAGAAGCAGACATAGCTTTCGCATTAGAGAATATAGCTTTACCGAGAGAGGAAATTAGAGAGAGAGTTGACTGGGCTATTAAAGTACTTGGAATAGAAGATCTTAGAGAGAGATCTCCCGTAGAGTTATCTAGTGGTCAGAAGCAGAAAGTTGCTATAGCATCTATATTAGCCATGAAGCCTAAGGTAATGTTGTTGGATGAGCCAACGAGTTCTCTAGATCCAGTCTCTGCAAAACAGTTAGTAGAATTGATAGCTGAGTTGAACCGAAGACATGGTTTAACAATTGTGATTACAGAGCATAGGATAGATATGCTATTACCCTACATTAGCAGGATTGTCGTGATCGAGGATGGAGAGATCGCATTAGATGGAGATCCTAGACAAGTATTAGAGAAATACGATCTAAGAGTTCACGGTGTTGCTATACCGAAACTTGTTAGAGTTTCAAACACTCTTAGAAAGATTATCAAAAACCCTCTCCCAACACCTCTCTCTGTAGATGAGTTTGTTAACATTCTACGTAGTTTAAAGGGTTGAGCACATATGATAGTCTTCAGGAACGTTAGCTACGTTTACCCCAGTGGTGTAAAGGCGTTAGATAATGTGAATCTTGAGGTTAAGGAGGGAGAAGTAGTAGCACTTATGGGGGAGAATGGTGCAGGAAAAACAACTCTGATAAAACATTTAAACGGTCTCTTAAAACCTACTTCTGGAAACGTTGTAGTAGATGGAATAGATACTAGGAACTCTACTGTAGCTTCACTTTCAAAAATCGTTGGGATAGTTTTCCAGAATGCTGAAGAAATGTTCTTCTCACCAACAGTATGGGAGGAAATAGCCTTCGCTCTAAAAAACTTTGGATATAGTGAAGAAGTTGTAAATAAGAGAGTAGAGTGGGCTTTAAAGTTGATGGAGCTTGAAGAGTATAGAGATAAATCTCCATTTCTACTTAGTGGCGGTGAGAAGAAGAGGCTTGCATTAGCAATCGTGCTCGCATGGTCTCCGAAAGTTATCGCTCTCGACGAACCCACAGTTGGTCAAGACATAATACAGAAAGAGAAAATGATTCAGATAATAAGACAGATCAATCTACAAGGAAAAACAGTAATCATTTCTTCACATGATGTTGAGTTTATATCAGATCTACGCCCAAGAATAGTGTTGATGAGTAGAGGTAGAGTTGTAGATGATGGTCCAGCAGAAGAAATTCTGACAAAACTAGAACTACTCAACGAATGTAGACTCATACCACCGCAAATCGTTTCTCTAACATCTAAGCTAGATTTCTTAGGGTTTAAGATAGAACTTGCGGAACCTGAAGAGATAGCTTTAAGGATAGGTAGAAAACTCTTATCTTAATCTTAAGATAAAGAATAAAATAGATCTAGAGAAAGAACCTACTATCGAAAATAGATTTTAGTCATAGTATTGGTGGGGTGGTGAAGAGTATGATTCCACTCCGTCCATAGATAAAAGTATGCTTGTCAAGACTACTTGTTTTATCTGTTGTTGGAAAGGCGTATATATTTTCAGTAACTTTTTTTCCAAATTCAGTGAAGTCAGTAACCCTATAGATACAAACCTATAATCAGTATCATAAACATATGAGAGTACTCCTATTCTATGTTCTTTGAATAATTCCTCTAATCCTCCCTCTGGTATTGTTCCATTTTCTTCAGAGAATCTCGTAATGAGTCTGTTTATTATTGATGAGAGCTTGCTGAGTCTCGTTTCTCCATTAACATACTTTAATTCAATCCATGAATATGGGATGGTGCGTAGAATAGATTTTCTCAGAAATCTCTCATACATCATTTCTCTAAGCTTCCTTCTTGCTTCTAGACTTCTCTTCCTAACTGTTATAGGTGGAGGGAGTTTATAGAATTCTACAGAGTTTTCTTGACAATATTCTTCCACTTCTTTGATGGTGTCGCCTATTAGTAGTAGGGAATCTGGGTTGAGAATTTTCATCAATTCTATTTTATGTTTTATTGCTGCTTCCCCTGATATCCATCCATCTACGTCTATTACTATACTTGAATCTGGATAAGATTCTCTTAGTTTTCTATAGAGATTTCCAGCTACTTCTAGATGTTTCATGACTAAGGGTGTTGGTGAAGTATATCCAACGACATCCATGTTCTCAGCTCTCAGATATGATAGATCGGGGATAGGGTTTTTCAGTCTTACGTATCCGATAGTTGTTGGAGAACAGATATTAGATTGACCTAGATCTAGATCGAAGAATACCGTGTCTTTCTTATTTAGTAGTAGAGAATTGCATATTAGAGTTGTGAGAGACGTTTTACCAGAATCTGATGCACCCATAACCATTACGGTAACTCTATCTCTACTAGAAATTGCTTGGGAAACATTTAGCCACTCGCTTGGAATAGTGTTCCCCTCAACTTCTTCTATAGATCCACCTTCTCCAAAAGTATACTCTATCTTACAATCTGTTAAAGAATATACAGGTCTGGATCTCCAACTCTTAATTACAATACTTTTCCTATGAGAGAGTGGGCACCCGAAAATTGTTGCATTACCTTCTATAAGTCTTATTGATGCAGGACCATTCACTATTAACGTATTTCCATATTTTAGAAAATGTACTGGAATTTAAACCACCTCCTATAGATGCTTCTTCCTGAGGAATAAGAGTATGGCCGAATACTCATCTTTACTTACTTCCTTCTCTCTAGATATTAGCCCTCTAGAAGTTTTTGCTTCATCAACTATCTCTATCTTTACATCAACAACATCTTTAAGAGGTTCTCTAATAATCTCCATAAATTTTAAAGCTTCATCAATCATAGACGTCGACCCTATTATTACAGTCTTCTCATAGGAGTCTTTATGTCTTTCTAGAAAATCTTTAAGATCTATAACCATCTTTCCTAAATCTCCATATCTACAAGTCTTAATTACCACTCCATTAACTGTATACGCTACACCAATCGTTTTTCCAGGATCTATAGCAACAATAACTCGCTCATACTTCCCAATACCTGAAAGCTTTTCTACAGCTTTCTCTACAGCTTCTTCTATATCTCTATAATCATCTATGTAAATTATCTCTCTACCTTCTATATTCTCTATCTTCTCACTTCTAGTTGAGATTAAGATATTTACGTGTATTGGGAGCTCACCTACATCTAGGACGTGGAATACCTTCAGCTTCATCTTTGACGCTACTTCACGAACCATACTCGCAATCTTCATATCAGTTGTTATGAGCCCTACCGCTCTCTTCATAAGTTGACCAAATGTATAGATATAGCAAATCTTAAAAATATATCCCTAGCCAGAACCCACCTTCTAGAAAAATCTTCTACCAGTAGACTGGAATAAACTTTTAATTATTCTCCATAAACTTTATGATTTCTATAAGGTGAGTGTTGTTTCTTCTGTTATTATTGAGTGTATCTGTATATCGTATTCTTCAAGTTTTTGGAGTATTGGGTTAGGTGAAAGATACTCTGGAGAATATACACCTCTAGCTTTTATCTCTCCTTCTCCAAGCATTATCGCTATAACTGCGGGAGGAGTTCCAGTTAAATATGCTGTAGCTGTTGTCCCAAATTCTCTATAAGCTTCTTCATGGCTCATCAACGTGTAGATCACATACTTTACACGTTTCCTACCCTTCTTCCCTTGAACTTCTACAGCTATACCAGCATACCCTGAAACCTTTCCAACGAGCTCCTCGGGATCTGGTAAGACTGCAAATAAAACCTTTAGTGGTGTAATTTCTTGTCCATCTACTCTAACCCTCTTCTTACTTAGCAATCCGATTACCTTCAACACCTTCAATATCTGGACTACTTCACTCGGTATGAATAACTTGAAGTCTACGTACTTTACATCTTTAATGTATTTTGGTATTGTGAAGACTTCTTCATGTGAGACAGCGTATACTGGTAGTCTATTTATCGGTGTAGGGAAATCGTACTCTTCATATCCACTTAGAGGTGGAAGCTTCCTATACCTGCCGTTCTGGTATATGTATGCTGCTTCAAACAATTCATTAAAGTAAACTTCTTTAGAGAATAATGGTGTTAGATGGCTTCTCATACCTTTAACTATACTACTCTCACAATCCCTTATCTTTATCGACTCAACTTTTGTTAACTGATCTGATGCATATCTTGCAAATATGTTTGAAAGACCCGGGTCTTCACCTAGACATATTATTCCTGTAAGTCCTTCATCTTTGAATTTCTCATGGAATTTTAATTGTAGATCTGGATCATCACTTGCCAAGTCGATGTAATGAACTCCAACTTCGAGACATGCCTTCATTAACTGTATATTGAATCTGGGGAGAGTCGCATTTATTAGTACATCTACGTTCTTAGCTAGATTAGCTACTTGCTGAATATTTGCTGCATTAACTCTTCTGGGTATAAGTTTCCTCCTACCAATATCTGATGCAACCTTCTTAGCTCTATCATAATTCTTATCTGCAAGAATTACCTCGCTGACTTCTTCACTCATTGCAAGATGACGTGAAATAACAGATCCAACAGCTCCAACACCAACTATAATAGCTTTCAGATTCTCCCCTCGCTAACAAATGAAATAAAGAGAAAAACTATCAACATTATCTAAGTATCCACCGTTCTCTAAAACACCTAACCTGTTAAAATATTTTTCCAGTTATTAAATCATGAAATATATAATTGGCTTTAAATAGATATTTCACCTAAATCTTTATTTCACATTTTTTGATTATTCTAGATTTAATGATGCCGAGATCCAGATAATCAGTTAGGTATTATAGCTTGGCATTTAAATAAATTAAGTATCTACAAGATTCTGATCCAGCTAACTATTCTCATTTATAATAGAGTTGTTAGAAAACCACTTTTTCTCAATCTATATTCTTCTATCAGGTATACTATTGCTGAGCCGATTATTATTATTAATGATGAGGCTGCTGCCACTAGTGGGACGTTAACAGGTCTTCTTAGAGACCCCCACATCCATAAGGGTACTGTTATGTCAGAACCTATTGTGAAGAAAGTTATTATAAAATTGTCGAAAGACCATAGGAAAGTTATTAGTGCTGAGATAGCTATTGATGGGTAGATTAATGGTAGAGTTATGTTGATGAATGTCTGGATCTGGTCTGCACCTAGATCCATGCTCGCTTTCTCATAGTTAGGGTTTAAGCTTATCAATCTTGCCGCAACTACCAACACTACTAATGGTATACTGTAAACTACGTGGCTTAACGTAACTGTTAAGAGAGATAAGGGGATGCCGATAGTATAAAAGAAGATTAGGCACGATACTCCTATAACTAGCCAAGGTATTATGAAGGGAATTACTATAAATCCTGCAAACACATTATTCCTCCTTAACCTAACAAATGAGAAAGATGCTGGAACTCCTAGTAAGATAGCTCCTGCAGTTGTAGCTAGAGCTACTATAATAGAATTTACTACACTCTTTAAGAATAATGGATCTTCGAATACTCTAACATACCATTTAAGAGTAAATCCTTTAAGAGGAAAAACAAAGTATATGCTATCATTAAATGAGAAGATTATGACTAGAACTAGTGGGACATATATTAGAAACGTTATAACTGTCCATGTAAATACTGCTAATATTGCTTTACTAATATTCATCTGTAGAGCCACCTCATCCCAGTCAACTTAAAGACTACGAATATAGCTATCAAGCTTAGTATCAGTACATTCATAGTTGCAGCAGATGCGAAAGGCCAGTTACCTATTTCTAGAAAACTTCTAGTTATTAAGTTTCCAAGCAAATATGTTTTTCCACCAACTAAAGCAGGTATAGCAAACTCTCCAATCATTGGAACATATATGAATAGAAATGCAATAGCTATTCCAGGCATACTGAGTGGTAGAGTGATTCTGAAGAAGACGCTTATCCTGTTTGATCCAAGATCCATTGCTGCATCATAAAGAGATTTAGGTATACTTCTGAGAGTTATGTAGAGTGGAAAGATAGCATATGGTAGACCATTATGAACTGCAACAATTATAATTGCATAGATGCTGTGGAAGAGCATAGTTAAAGGTTGATCAATAACTCCGAGATACATGAGTGTATTATTGATTAAACCGTTTTCTCCGAGAATATTTCTCCAAGCAAATATCCTAATTAGGTAATTCATTTCCAGAGGCATCAGGATTAGTAGGATTATCTTTAATCCACTCTCACCTTTCATCAATCTTGCTAGGAAATATGCAATAGGATAAGCGATCAATATAACGATAAAAAATATTAAGAGTGCGAGTAGATTAGTCCATACCAGAACATTACGAGACAGCTCATCTACGAAAAATCTAACATAATTCTCTAAAGTAAATACTCGGATAACTTTATAGAGTGGCCCACCTTTCCAGAAACTGTAAACAACTATCATTATCATGGGAATGTAGAAGAAAATGAATAAGTAAACTAGAGAGGGTATACCATAAAGCACGTGTAGGGGTATCCTTATCTGTCTAAATCTAATACGATTCACTCTATTATCACCGCTACGTCTTCATCTCTCCATGTTAAGTATACATGTTCTCCTATCCTATATGGTAGTTCAATAGATCTTACAAACATGGTCTTTGAATTCTTCAACTCTATCTTAATATCTAAATGAGGACCTTTATAGACAACTTCCCTCAAGTAACCTTCAGCGACATTTACGTTTACAGTTGGAGAGTTTTTAAGAAGTTTTATCTTCTCAGGTCTTATCATTAGGGTTACTTCATCACCTGGCTTCATATCTCTAAATGCATTAAATTGAATTATTATCTCATTGCATGAGGCGGTAGCTATGCCGTTTTCTATCTTCTCGATTCTACATTCAAAAAAGTTTGTTTCTCCAAAAAATTCTGCAACAAATTTATTTTTAGGTTTCTCGTATATCTGTTTTACATCTCCTACTTCTAGTATTCTACCAGCTTTTAATACTGCTATTCTATCTGACATGACCATAGCTTCTTCATGATCGTGGGTAACGTATATCCAGGTAGCATTCAAGTTCTTCTGAATCTTTCTAAGCTCAAGCTGCATCTCTCTTCTTAGCTTTAAGTCTAGTGGACCTAGAGGCTCATCTAGTAAAAGTATTTCAGGTTCTATTACTAGGGAACGTGCTAAAGCAACTCTCTGCGCTTGTCCTCCACTAAGCTGAGTTATACGTCTATCTAGAATATCTTCAATATGGAGAAGTTCAGCTATGCTTCTAACTTTCTTCTTAATCTCATTTATCGGCATCTTTCTAATCTTTAATCCATAAGATATATTATCGAATACGTTTAGATGGGGGAAGAGAGCGAGATCTTGGAAAACCATGCTTGTAGGTCTCTTATATGGTGGAACGCCATTCATAAGTTTATCATTAATCCATACTTCACCTGACGTAGGTTCTTCAAACCCTCCTATGATCTTCAGTAAAGTACTTTTCCCACTTCCACTAGGTCCTAGTATCGTGAGGAGTTCGCCTCTATGAACCTCAAGGTTAATATCCTGTAATGCAACTATTTTTCCATATAATTTCGATATATTTACCAATCTAAGAGAAGTTGTTTTCAATTTTGTCTTCTAACCCCCCAATTTCTCCCCAAAATTCCAATATTAACCTGCTAGATCTACGAAAATTAGATAATTCCATAATTTTCCAGAGAGTTTTTATCTAGTTAGCGGTATATAAGTTTTCGAACAATATTCCACAAATCTTCTAACTTCTTAGTAGTACTTCAAAGATTCTCAGATCTAGTATATTTGATGTATGCTTATTCTTTTGGAGAAGATGTTTCTAATTTGTGAATTATCCTGCTATTATATCTTCCCAGATTTCTATCCATTCATCTATATTTTCAGGCTCTATTAGAGGGAGGACTTGTGAGAGTACTTCCGGGCTTACCATTCCACTTTCTTCAATCTTTTCGGGAGGAACTTTCTTAAAAGCTTCTTCATTACTAGGTCCATACAACCATTCAGTTGCATAGTATACTTGAGGTTCAATTGAAATAAAGTAATCTATGTAGGTGTGGGCTGCTTCTAAGTTTCCTGAAGTTTTTAAGATAGATAATCCACACATCCAGCCTACTCCTTTTCCTTCTGGTAGAATAAACTCTGCATCTATACCTTCTGATCTCAGCCAGTATGCTTGAGCTGGACCACTTCCAGCTATTATCCACGCATCTCCTGAAGCTAGAAGTTCTCTAGCTTCTATATCACTTTCATAAAATTTCAATATGGAGTCTTTATGTTCTTTGTAGAATTGTTTTATCTTCTCTAGATCGTTTCTAGTTAGATTCCATGGATAATCGTAACCTAAAGCCCATGCACCTATTATTATCCCTATTCTCGGATCTTTTAAGATCAATACTCTCTTTTCTTTAAATGTGAAGATATCTATCCAGTTCCTGATTTCAGGTATCTTATCTTTTCTATATGTTACTCCTGCTTGAATACCGAAGGCTGTTGGAACCATGTATAGTTTTCCATTTCTCCATATCTCTGGGTACTCTCTCAAACTCTTGAACAAGTTATTCCAATTCTTTAACTTACTTGGATCTATAGGTTGTATGAGATCCAGCTTGATGAGCGTAGGTAGATAATCAATACATGGACTTACAATATCTGCTTTAAAACCTGCTTTAAGTTTTGCCAGCATTTCTTGCTGTGATGTAAATATACTATTCTCGACTGTCAGTTGAGGATACTTCTCTCTCATAGGATTTAACACTTCTGGAACTGTAAAGTCTTCCCATACAAATGCTATAATCTTTTGAGATGGTTTAGTTAGTGTAGTCATCGAGTATGTTGTTAGAGAGATGACTAAAATTAAAATGACAATAATAATTGTGATTTTAACTGTACGAGTTAGTCCATGTAATCTTCTCAACTTTGAGTTTGAGAATATATGTGAAAATTTCTTCATAGAATAAGGTAGGTTAATGACTTATTTAACCCTTTTTCCTAAATGACGATGCTACTTTTTCTTAAATTCTTTTTCAGCTATCTTTATACAATCTTCAATTACATCTACTGCATACATTAACACTTCTTCTTCGATATTTAGGGGTGGCTGAAGTCTTAGTGTCCAGTCTCCTACATCCATTAAAGGCAGTACACCACGTTTTATACACTCAAAATATACTGTTCTAGCTGATTCAGGATTCCTAGTCTTCAATTTTTTATCTTTTACAAATTCTATACCGATAACTAAACCCTTACCTCTAACATCACCAACTATCTCATACTTCTCAGGCCAGTCTTTAATCCTCTTCAAAACTTTTGAGCCCAGTCTTTCAGCATTTTCAACAAGCTTATACTTCTCTATTACTCTAATGTTTGCTATAGCTGCTAAGCATCCAGCTGGATGCCCTCCAAAAGTTGTACCGTATTCTACTGGTTCTTTAGCCATCGCTTCTTCAGATCCATAGACTGCAGCTATCGGGAATATACCTCCACTCATACCTTTTCCAAGAGGCATTAAATCTACATCTATACCCCAGTGTTGAATGGCAAACCATTTACCTGTTCTACCAAACCCAGTCATAACCTCATCAGCTATTAAGAACCAATCATACTTATCTGCAAGCCTTCTTAATCCATATACAAAGCTGTCTGGAGGTATCCATACACCTGCTTCACAAGCTATAGGTTCAAAAAGTATTCCAGCTACTCTATCTGGAGCAACATTGTATCTTAAGATTACATCTTCAATATAATCTATTATGAACTTCCCCCATTCTTCACAACTCATGTATTCTGGTTTTCGATAACAGTCTGGATATGGAAGAAGTATGGCAGCATTCCCATAGAAACTCTCAAAGTATTTTCTAGAATCAGCACTTTCCGGCCCGTATCCTAGTGTTCCCGTATAGTATCCATGATATTGTCCAAGAAAGCTGATTATGTGAGGTCTTTTCTTAACTTTTATAGTAAACTTTACCGCTGCATCAACAGCGCCAGTTCCAGATAGTTCTAGAGCTACTCTACTTAATCTTGTAGATGGGCGTATCCTGATTAGTTCTAATACAAGGTCAAATACAGCTTTGTGAAGATTTAGACCATATATTATGAAACCATATTGTTTTAACCCTTCTATAGCTGCTTGTAGCACTTCTTCATTAACATTCCCAACATTATTTGTAGACCACTGACTTGTTAAATCAATAAATCTTCTTCCTTCAACATCTATTAGATAAGATCCTTCAGCTCTCTCAACAATGAAAGAAGCTACTATACTCTCAGAACTCCATAAACTAATTGGGAGATATTTCTTAGCCAATTCAAGATATTTTAAAGTCTCAGAACCGACAGCTTCGTACATAAAATTAAGACACCTCTAAAAGCATAACCTTACTCTATTCTAGGAAAGCTCTATAAAAACCTTGTCTAAAAAATGTAATAAAACGATATTAAATTGTAACAATATCATCTCTGCTAAGAAATATTCTTATCCCAACTGGTTAATTAACTATTGAGTAGAGTATGAGTAAATTTGAGAAAGCTGTAGAAATACTATCAAAGCTTATCTCTATTCCAAGTCCATCAGGTAGAGAAGAAGAAATCTCCTACTATATTTACGATTACCTGACTAGTATAGGGTTTAAGCCAGAATTACAAGAAGTCTATAAAACTGGTTATAACGTTTTAGTAAAATTGGGTAGAGGAGATAAGATAATGATTTGCGGACATCTTGATACTATTCCACAATTAGATATGAAAGAACCCTACAAACCAGTAGTTAAAGATGGAAGGATTTATGGGAGAGGTGCATGCGATATGAAGGGAGGATTAACTTCGATGCTACTAACCCTAGAAGAACTATCTGAGAAGAATATAGAGCCAGACGTAGTTTTCGCATTCGTTGTAGATGAAGAAATGTATGGGAGGGGTGCGTCTGAACTCATGATTAGAAATGTAAAAACTAAGACCTGCATAATACTTGAGCCAACCTCTATGGATATATGTATCGGTAACGCTGGATGTATAGAGTTTAAATTAAGAGTCTATGGTAGAAGCGGTCATGGAGCTTCAAGAAACAAAGATAACGCTATCCTGAATTTCTATGAAGTCTACAAAATTCTAGAAGAGAAAATTGAAAAAGAATTTACAGTAAACATGGAATATAGCATGAAGCCAATATTCAATCTTGGAAAACTTGTAGGAGGATATGGTGGATGGGTTGTACCAGGTGAAGCTGAAGGCGAGGTCTTAATACATTTTCATCCAGAGATATCGTATTCAAGGATACTAGCTTTCTTAAAAGAAGAGATCAGCAAGCTTAATGCTAGAAAAAATGTTAAGATAGAATTCGAGCCAATACATGGATGCGATGGCTTCCTAGTTGAGACAGAATACGTAGAAATGCTTTCTGAAATACATAAGAAAATTCTAAGGTCGGATCCCAAGAAGAGGATAGTAGAATCTGAAACAGATGCAAATGCTCTATTCCATAAAGCAGGAATAGAATGTATAATCTATGGTCCCGGAGATATACAGTATGCACATTCTTCCGAAGAAAATATATCAATTAAAGAAGTTCTAGACGCTGCAGATGTACTGGTAGAGTTTTTAAGAAGATTGTAGCTGAAGATCTTGACATCTACTTTTAGGATTACTAAATTCAGAAAAATAGATACAATACTTGTTCTAGATTTTCAACATAAATATAAATGACTTAAGAACGAGTACTATAAAAGTAAGTTTAAAAAAGACTGGTTTGATAATCCCAGTAGGGGCCGGTAGATCAGCTGGGAGATCGCCCGCCTCGCACGCGGGAGGTCGCGGGTTCAAATCCCGCCCGGTCCAAATATGCTTCTAGAATGCTTAGAGAGACTTCCCAGCAATATAGTCTTAGAAAACTCTGAAAGTTTTGGAAGTAAGTGTTAAAGTAGATTCCAGACTGCTAATCCTCACAGTCCATGAGTGTGGAGTTATAGTCTCAGAGGCATTAAGGGTTCTTAGAGCATCAGACCATTACAGGTATAACGTAGAGTTCATAGCTTTGTCTAATTTAAGAGTCTTGGAAGAAATGGAGATTTATGCTCAGGAGAGGTATTGGTACCTGGACTAGAAGCTTTAAAGATTATTGGTGTAGAAGAAGCTCCATGTATAGTACACGAATGTAGCAGATTAGAAGCTATGAAAACCGCCGCCATAACCCACACCATCAGAGAAGAACTAACACCTTCAGAAAAAGGAAAATTTTTAATCAGATGTATAAATGAAGGTGTTTGGAGAAATGTAGAAGAAGCTGCTAGAGATCTAGGATTCTCTAAAGATACAGTATACTGTTGGATTAGAGAAGCGAAAACAGACGATCTCATACTAACTACACGTCTAAAAAAGTATCTAGATAAAGAATCCAAGAATAATCTCGCATCGATGCCCAGAGTAGTTAGAGAAAAGATTGTAGAGGAAATGAAAAACATGAATGAAGAAATCTTGTTGAAGATTAAGAAGAATATTCCAGAATTATTCAAAGAAATTCTTGAAATCTCCAAGGACATGGATGTAGAAGAAGTTCTTGAATACATGAGGAAACGTATATCCAGTCTCCTAGAAGATTATGAGAAAAAGATTACTAGATTTAAGACTTTTAGTGGATTCTACTACGAGTTGAGAGAAGAAGATGGAAAACTATCTATAAATGTTTTCGAGAAGAATATGGAAGTTGGTAGACTCCAGATACCTTTAACAGATCTTAGAGAACTTATACGTAAACTCCAGAAATACGTACGATAGTATAGGTACGATAGTATAGGATGGTGGATCTACAGATACATTAAAGATCTTAGGGAAATCTATGGAATAATCTCAACAGTATTATTGTATTCTGGATACAGTATCTCTGACAACTGGATGCCCGTTCTCTCTAAGATTTTGGTTATCTTATCTATGTTTTCGTAGACTAGGTCGATTATGTATGTTGAGGTTTCGCAGACTGCTTCTACTCCTTCTTCACCCCATAATCTTTCAACATGAGTGTATAGACATCTACCTCCACATATCTTGAAATAACTACAACTACTACATGGTTCTCCTAGACGTGGTTTATATTGTTGAAGAATCTCTCTAGATGTTGGTAGCCTAGCTACATTAGCCCATTCTTCATAGACAGCTATAGGACATGAGACCACTCTTCCATCTGTAAGTATTGTGAAGGAATCTACCCCAGAACCACAAGGAGGAGCCTTAAAATTATCTTCAACTATACGTTTCATAATTCCTTGGAATGGAGCTATACCTAAGATGATCCCTTTCTTAAGATTCTCAATCCAGTAATCCATCAATCTCCTCAATCCAGGTTTATAGTTGTCTTCTATCCAACTCCATAGATTACTCCATTTCCTAGACCAGACCAAGTTCAGCTGCCAGTGTACATGATTAAATAATCTTAGTGAGAGGAGGTGTCTAACATCTCTGTATATATCGCTATTTTCCGTTACGGTCATCCTTGCTACAAGATCACCATTATAAAATTCTCTAATCTTCTCAACATTCTTAATAATTTTCTCGTAGACACCTACACCTCTATACATGTCTGTCAGCCATTTTACTCCATCTATAGAGATAAGTATGGTATCAAATCTATTCAGTATGTTTTCTCTAATTTTGTGAAATAGTAAACCATTTGTCTGAACAACCCACCTACAAGCTTCTACATTAACCATAACCTTCTCAATGAAATCGGTATTCAAGAAAGGCTCACCACCATAAAATGCTACAACATCATCTTCTCTTATCAATTGTTTAAGATAATCTAAATTATATTCAACAGACCATGGAACAACTTCTGGATTAAAACTCCCACCACAATAACTGCACCTCAAATTACATTTACCAGTAGTATAAAGTATGAAAAGCATAACCTAAAACCAACAAAACAATACAAAATAAAAACATTACCCGTTAATAACACAACCTAGAAAATAGAAACTTAAAAATATGAATATTATGATGAAAGCACCTCTAAGAAACTATAAATTTATAGATCACCATTAAAACAATACTATTAGACTGAGGCTGCCGGCGTAGCTCAGTCTGGTAGAGCAGCGGGCTGTTAACACCCGTTGGTCGGTGGTTCAAATCCACCCGCCGGCGCTAAAACTACTCTTCTATATCATTATATCATAATATTTTATTCTATTACTTCTTATTCTTGAAGTATCTTCTAGGTTAATATTTTCTTGAATTGTTTAACTCTAAATAGTGTTTCTGATTTTTTATTAGTATGCCTCTAGTTGGGAAGATTGATTTGAGAGTGTGTAGAGATGTTAAGATTGGGGAGGAGGTTAGTATATTTGAGTTGTTTGGTGAAGAAGAGTTGAAGAAAGAGTTTACTGTAGAGTCTGATGTAGAGTTGGATAAAACAAAACTAAAGGTGACTGTGGATAATCTGGGGTCTATTGAATGTGTGGCTGATGCTTTTAAGAAGAAGGGATCCAAAACAAGCCTCTGGAATATAATGAAGTATAGAGATATGAGTGTAAAGATGAAGGTAGAACAAGAGATTAAGAAAGATGATGTTCTAAGTATAATCGTAGAGACCATTTAACCAATTAGCACCAGTTTTCCCTACACTATCCTTATTCCTTCTTTCTATCTAGTCTATGGTATAAGGTTTAGGAAAACATTCTTGAAGTTTGTATAGTGGAGATTTTTATTGGCTTGATTTTTGGTCAGCAATCGAGGGTTTCTTCATATCTTTATCTTCAGACAGCAGGGGTGGGTTACATCATCCCAAAGCTGGAGGTTGTGGCCGCACGCGCGCATAATATAATATCTCAAATCTTTTATTAAAGATTTTAGAGATTATTTAAGTTATCTATAAGGTTATTCTTCTTGTTTGCTATCTTCTGTTTTTTCTGTTTTTTGTGGTTGTGCTTCTAGTATAGATTTTAATAGTTCTCTTGGTTGTAGTTCTACTTCTGCTCTCCATCCAGGTGTGAGTATTTCGTCTTCTGTTTTATTTATGTATCCCCTTCTTATAGCCCTCTCAATATATGTTTCTGCTTTCCATCTAGGGAATTTTGATTCTAGTATCTCCATAACTTCTTTGAGAGATGCTTTTCCACCTCTACTATAGATTGTGGATAATGTTATTGCTAGAGCTGCTATCTCGTCTATTCTGTATCCTGAAGCTACTATATCTGATATTGTTAATGGATGTGATAAGGTTACGTAGAATTTTGCTCTATCGAGATCTTGCCTAGCTTCATCTTCGAATACTGTCTTTATCTCGAAGCCAAGTTCATTAAGCTTAGAATTAAGTATATCAAGTATTCTCATATAGTTTTTCCCTAATCTATTTTTTAGCTCCCATCCTCTAACGCCTGGATTTCTATGACTTCTAAAGAAGAGCATTGCTGCAGCTATCATCAGTTTCCTCGATATCTTTTCTTCTCCGCTCATCTCCACACACCTAGACATATTACTAGAGAAGAAACATTCTTTCTCTGAACCTTCTTCTCATTTGGTATGAGTTTTAATTCATTTTTCAGAGGATTTCTCTTTACTTCTACGTAACCTTCGGAGATTAGGAAGCTTGTTAAGTATGCTCTCTCGTATGTTTCCTCCCAGTTTTCTCTAGATATGAATTCCCAGTAATCAATCTCTCCATACATTTTAGATTTTTCTAAGAGTTCTCTGTACAGCTGGCTCATCTTCTCTTCTATAACTTCTCTCTCACGCTCTATGGCTCTACGTGCTAATTCTACTTCTTTATCTGAGAATATTCCTCTCTTCATCTTTACATCTCTTCTAGGTGGTAGGCTTAAGAAGTGTTCTAACCCCTGGTTGAGCCTTTGCACTGTGATTTGTTCTAGGGAGATTATGGGTCTCCAGATTTTTATGAAAGCTTGAGTTATCGTTTTCTTGTCTAATGCTAGGAGACGTGATGATATGAGTTGAGAATCTATGAAGAGTGATCTAGCTTTCTCTGTAAGCCACTTGTTCTGGAGAGCTATTACTGTAGCGATTTTGTATACCGTCTCAGCATCAAGTGTATAGTGTTCTAGTGTTGGGTTTTCTTCAAGCATCTTCCTAAGCTTCTCTAGAAGTTCTTTAACATCTACAGTAAACGGGTCTAGACCCTTCTTCTCTATATTCTCACATATAGCTATGATTTGCTCAACCTCCTCTCTTGTATACTTTTTTAATTGTTTAGACATAAATCATCCTCCTAGAGAGATTTGAGATCTACCTGAAATATTCTGTACAAGTATTATGTTTACTCCTTCTTCTACTACGATCTTCCCGGGAGTTATGAGGATGTATTGAGAATCTGGAGAACTTCTAGCTGCTCCGAGTAGAAGTTTCACCATCCTCTCTCTATTAAGAGGATCTAAATGTACATCGAATTCATCTACAGCTCTCAACGGAGATTTAATGTAATTCTGTAGAGCTAGTAGGAAGGCGAGTGTTGCAACTATCCTCTCACCCCCACTATGTGTGTGAGCATCTAGTAATGCTGGTTCCGCTCCTCTAAAACCTACATACAATTCTATCGAAGCTTTCTCAGGATCTTCTAATCCTTTTAAACTTATCTTTCCAGATCCATCGACTTGCGATAAGATAGAGTTGTATCTCGGCTCAACTTCTTCTACAAGGTTTCTTAGAAAGTTTCTCCAAAGTTGTTTTCTATATTCTAGTTCTTCTAAAGCTTTCTTCAAGTTTTCTTCTACTTGTTGCGATCTTACTTCTGTCTCCTTATACCTAGCGTCTGCTATAAGATACATGTCTTCAGCTTCTTCCGAGACTTGTCCAAGTGAAGCTATCTTGAGAGAAACAGTTTTTAGATCTTCACTAACTTCATCCATCTTCCTAATTTTTTGTGGTCTCTCACCTAAACCTGAAGCTTTAACGATCTTCTCATTCTTCAAGACTTCTAGCTTCGACATCTCTTGTAGAATCTTCTTTACATTCTTTTCATTCAACTCCAACTTGTATCCAGCTATAGCTTTCCCAACATACTCTTCTATCATTAAATCTAGTTTTCTCTCAAATTCTTCTAAACCACCATGTTTTTTAAAGATTTCTAAAACTTCACTTCTAAGTATAGATGCTTCTCCACTATGATATTCAAGCTCTTTTCTAAGTTTGATTTCTTCAAGTTTTAAAGCTTCAAGTTTCTCCTGTAATCTACTTATATCTTCTTCAATTTCTTTAACCTCAGCCCAAGCTAATTCTACTTCAAGCTTCTTCTTCTCTTCTTCGAGCTTCCTCTTCTTTACAAGTTTCTCATATTCTTCCCTCCAGTACTCTACCGCTGTTCTAGCTTCTTCAAGTGTTCTCTTCAGTATCTGTGATTCTAATTGAACGTTTCTAAGTTTTTCTTCTGCTTCTACTATTCTTCTTCTAAAGTGGGATGCTCCGACTGCGTCTTCAACCATCTTTAGTTTCTCTACATTGCTTTTTGCTGCGAATTGTTCTATCATGTTTTGGTGCATTATTATCAGCATGTTGTTTGGGTTTAAGCCGATCTTTTGTAGTAGGTGTTCGACCTCTGCTTTCGTCTTGAATCTATTGTTTACGTAGTGCCAGTAATCTCCATTCTTCTTGATGTATCTAGTGATTACTAGCTGATCAGAGTTTAGCCAGGGTATAGGTCTAACACCATCCACTTCTCTATTATCAAAAATTACTGAAACTCTTGCAGCTTCTTCACCTCTCCTTATCAAATCACTCAATTTATGACTTCTCTCTGTATATGTTTGTCCAAGAGCTACAGCTATTCCTAAAAGTATGCTCGACTTGCCTGCACCATTAGGTCCTGTAATTATGTTTATTCCAGCTGTGAGGGGGATTCTAGAATACTCATGGCTCATAAAGTTTTCTAGGATGACTTCTCTAATACATGGTTTCAGTTTAGTTTTTAATGGAACTTCTGTAATACTTTTTGAAGACTTCATTCTAGTTTATCATCTATGATAACTGGTTATTAAGACTTGGCATATTGGGAGAAAATGGGTAGTCTAGTAGTATTATGGAAAAATATATTTACCAGCATAAATCTCGTGAACATGCATCTTAGAGTATTTTCGTATCTGCTGGAAGCTGGTCTATTCGTTCTTTCTTCAAGACTTCTCTCTTAGCTATAAGCTCGGAAATTTCTCTCTGCATACTCTTCCTGGTTTCATCTAGTTTCTTTAATTCTTCTCTAAGCTCTCTAATCTTTTCTTCAAGTTGCTCTACTTCCCTCTTCATCTCTTCATACCTCTTTAAATCAGACAGCATCTTCCAAGTTATAATAAACCTGTAGAGTTCGTCTTCATTTCCACTAAAAATTACTTGAAAATTAGCCGTCATATCCTAAAAGTTAAGCTTCCCACTCCCTATTTAATCTTAACAAAACTAAAACTACATCAGTATTCTTAAAATAACTATAAAACCTTGCTAGATCTCAAAAATAAAACATCTATCTAGAAGTACTAATAATCAAACATCTAATCTTGAGTGCTGATCTAAACAAATAATTGAGGTCACTTCCCTTAAATAAACGTAGTACGCACAGGTCATAAGTAGTATGTCTTTAGTTATCAATATAAGCAACGAGGTTAAGAAGCTAGATTATTTGAAGATTTTATACATGCCCTATGGTTGAGGAATGTTATCCCATTAAAGTATATATCTTGTAGAGTGTCATGACCACTATGAGGACCCCGAAGATTTGTTTAACTCTTTTACTCGGAATATAAAGACTCGTAATCCTCGCACCAGCAAAAGACCCAAGTGCTCCTACTATGAGAAGTAGCAACGTTAACGTGATATTCCATTGGGCGGTCGGTAAATGTGGTATAAGAGATGAAAATGAAGGAGGAGTTACCGCAAACGCGTTTATGCCGGCAGCCTTCTTCGGGTCAAATCCAACTAGGATAAGAGTGGGCATAAGTAGAAATCCAGGGCCGACGCCGAGAAACCCAGAAAGTATTGAGATAGGAATGGCAAGTATAATTGCGATTCTGAAATTCTCTTTACCCATTCGTTCTTTAACAGGCTTGAACAATCTATATGCAAGGTAAATGACTGAGACAAAATAGACAAACCACACGTAGACCTGGTCTATAAACTGTACAAGATAAGCTCCAATAGGCGCGGATAGAGTTGTTACGATCGCCAGCGTGATGGCCTTCCTCCAATCTACAAAGCCGCTCCTCGCAAAACCGTACGCGGAAAACATCGCAGTTACACCATTCAGCAGAAGGCTGAGGGGCTGTACTTGATGAATAAGGTCAGGAAAAAATAATCCAAGGAATGGCACCGCTGCAAAAGCAACGCCAAGCCCCAGCATCCCTGAGATCGTAGCAAGAATGAATAAACCAATAGTAACAATGATGAATTCCTGAGTCATCCTGGAAGAGAAATAGGAAGAAAAGTATTAATAAGTATTTGTTCTGAGAGGCTGACGCTTTCTAGGTAAGCATCATCAAAATCTTCATTCTGCTATGATGCAGCTCAATCCTATGGCCTTGTTAACTCCTCTGTAGCCAATCGCGTAAAGAAAACAGACCAATAATTGCTTACTAGTCTTCAGTAATAGGAAAGCTTGGACTAAGATGTTTTCGGGATCGGCTTCAGCTTCTTGACAGCTGCCTTTTTCTCTGGACTAGATAGGATAACGCTTAACGCTTCCCCGAGACCGTCTACCCATTAGTCGCTAAAAACGTTCAATCGGATCTTCCTAGAATACAGTTTAAGAAAACCGCGCCAAAAACTTAAATCTACACTCGCTCCTATCACTCCTGAGGAAAAGATGATCCTGGAGGCAGAAAAGCATAGGACTCAGGAAGATAGCTCTCCTAGAAAACCCCGGGTAACATCAGCCATAACCACCTAAATAAAAGCTTTCGAGAATTAGGAGCTCGATGCGGCGGTACCCTAGCCCGGCAGGGGGGTGGCCTGCTAAGCCACTGGCCCATTGGGCCGCGCGGGTTCAAATCCCGCCCGCCGCGTACTCTTTCATTTAATGAATGAAAGTTGTTAGAGTTTTTGTTTATTTCTATTTTTAGTTTCTTTAGAGATGTTTGATATTATTGGATGGGTTCTGGTGGAGGGTTGTTTTTCCTTATTTGTTTAATGATGTTTTATTTGGTTAGACGTATTTGCTACAGTTGTAGCAGTACCATCTTTTGTATTGTTCTATGTATGTAAGAGGTTTACCACATGTTGGACATATAGTTTTCTCTTCTCTCTTAAATATGCTTGTTATTGCTCCTATTCCTCTTCCTTTCTTCTCTTCTCTTACTGAAGGAGTAATCGGTTGTGGAATTACTGGAGTTGTAGATTCGGGAAGTTTAATCTCAATCTTTTCTTTCAGTAGTATTATATCTCCTACAGCTTGTATCTTACTCCAGGGAATTGTTTCTGTTGTTTGTGCTTTGGTTATTATCATTATGCCCATTTCTCCTCCACCTAATGGTAGAGCGATGTCCTGTACTGTTCCAACAAAAGTTCCATCTGGATTATATACCTGCATTCCAATCAATTTACCTCGAGGAATTAAAGACAAGATCTTACCAGCACCTCTGAATTCTGTTATTCCTTCATTCTAGAACCTAATAAGTTTTCACAGTATACCGCTAGTTGCATTATCTCTAAAATAACTAAGCATTTTTATAGAATTCTCATGTAAAGTTTTATGAAGCACTATCTTCATTATTTAAAGTAGATAGTAGATGTCTAGAAAGTTTGAGAAGAAGAAAGAAGATTTCAGGTGCAGGTTTTGTGGTAAGTCTTTTAGGAGTGGGGAAGGGTTAAAGATGCATTTGAAAAATGATCATCCTGGCAGATATTATTCTCCCAGGATAATTCTAGCACTGGTTATAATAATAGCTGTAGTATCATTTGTTTTCATGATTCTTCCTCTTTCTGGAGGGAGTGTACAGACTCCTACAGTTACAACCCCAACAGTTACATCGGGAAAAACTACGTATAAGAAGGCATCAGAATTCACATTACCGATTTATAACTCTGATAAATCTGTAAGTCTATCTGATATAGCAGGTAAGCCTGTTTTCTTAGAATTCTTTAGCCCTACATGTCCCCACTGTATTAATATGATGCCGGTTGTAGAAGAATTGAGTAAGAAGTATGGTGATCGAGTTGTCTTCATCTTAGTTTCAACACCACAAGAAGATAAGCTTGTAGAATTGATGGAAGAACATGATGTGAAAGCGATAGTGTTGATAGACAAGGATCTAAGCGTGTTTAATGCTTATGGTGTTAGAGGTGTACCAGCATTCTTCATACTAGATAGATCACACAACATTCTATACATGTTTGAAGGAGAGAAACCTAAAACTGTCTTAGAAAACGCTATTCTTAACATACTATGAGGTGAGTGAAGATAATCTGGAAGGCCATCCTGCTATGCCTATCTATCATAGGTATTGCAACTTCAAGTTATCTTGAATATTTAGGTGGAGTTGGAGTATGTCCAGTAGGATTTAGTGGATGTGAAGTGGTCTTACACAGTCCTTACTCAAAAATCTTCGGAGTTTCCCTCTCATTACTTGGATTAATCTGGTTTACAGGATTACTCCTCCTTACAATTCTCAGCTTGTATCAGAGAAGAATACTCAACATACTGCTTTCTTATTCATTGGTAAGTGTGCCATCAGTTATAATATTGGTCTGGATTGAGGTTGCCTTAGTGAGATCTATATGTATCTACTGTACGATAGCTCATTTAGTAGGATTAACTTCAATACTACCTTCCTACAAATTGTGGAAAACCTTTCAGAAGACTGAAAACTAAAGTTCTATTGATAAAGAGATCCAGCTGTTTTAAACTACTTGAGATTTTAAAGCAAAACTTTAAAATCTAATCTTATCTTTCTACATTCGGAATCTTGATATCGTGTTGAGAGATGTGGCCACCATGTCAATTACAGATAGAGAAAGGATAGAATTGATGAGACAGGGGATTATTAGAGGATATATAATACCGACACTTGAAGAACGTGGGTATATGGTTAGCTTATGGAAGAGACCTATCTCTTACGAAGACATGTATCTAAGAGATGATGGTTGGATACCACTCTACACACAATTCACTACATGGGAGACATATAGAAAAGATTATCCTCTCTACCTCTTCTTCAACACCTTCTACGGAGATGTTTATGAGAAAGCGTATAGAAACTGTTTTGTTGAATATATCCTAAACATCCCGAATTTTAATCTCACTACATCGCTTATCGGCGTATTTACAAGGTTAAACGTTAAGAATGCATATTTTTGGAAGCATAGAATACCGATAGATTTATCATTTCCAGATGTATGTGTAAAGATAATAGATGCAACGTATGATGAGCTTATAATGATGCTTGCGAAAGAGGGAGCGTTAGATGAACTAGAAAAATACGATACAGAACATTGTAAATATGATAATGATACTTATCTGAGAAAAAAGAAGTGAATTCTTTAAATCTTCTAGCAGTTATGTAGTGAGAATGATTTCATGGTGGTTGCCACAACTTCACCTAGAATCATCTGTCCTCTCAAACATCCTGGATCTGGAGCAAGATAGTTTCCAAAATATCCATAGGCTCTAGCTCTACATCCTCCACAAACATATCTGTACGGACATTCTCCACAAGGTTTCTCCAACAAATCTCTATTCCTCAACTTTCTCAGAACAATACTATTATTCCATATTTCCTGGAAGTTTTCTTTTCTTAAATCTCCAATTATTATTGGTAGAAAGACGCATGGAGATATTTTTCCATCCGGTTGTATGGCCGCATATATTCTTCCAGCTCCACATCCACCTATAAATTCTGCTAAGGCTTTCAGAGACTGGCTTTTAGGAGGAGTGAAATGGGTTGGTATACACTGCATGCCACTGCTCATCTGCCATGAAACTCTAGCAAGCTGTGGAGAAGTTGAAGCTACTTGAATCCTACTCTTACATGATAGCTCGTAAACCTTTTGTAAAAATTCTTCTCTCTCTCTAGGAGATAGATCTAACTCCGTTATTTCTTTTCCCCTACCAGTTGGAATAAAATTGAAGAATACGACTCTCTTTACATTTAATTCTTCTCCAAGTTTAACCATTTCTTCCACCTCCTTAAAATTAAGTTTAGTTACGGTCATGGCTATTCCAACTGAAGCATTCTTCTTCACTAAATTGGTTATACCTTTAACTGTTCTCTCCCACGCCCCCTTCATACCTCTAATCTCATCATGGATCTCAGAATTAACAGAATCTAAGCTAACTTCAACATATCTTAAACCTGCTTTAAGAGCTTTCTCAGCGAAGTCTTCATCCGAAAATTTTATCCCATTTGTTGCAACAGCCATATATATGCCTCTTCTAGCACCTTCCTTAACAATCTTTAAGAAGTCTGGATGTATCGTTGGTTCACCTCCACTCAAAGCTATCAATGGTACGCCAGCTCTATCTAATTGATCAATGACGTCCAGCTTCTCGCTTAACGTTAATTCAGATGGAAGAGGTTTAGAAGCATTTTGATAGCAATGTTTACATCTTAAGTTACACATATTCGTGAAATTCCAAACTATCAAGAAAGGAGCACATAACTTCTGGGGGACAGTTACGCCGTAAATTATCAAGCTCCTGAACACCACTTCCATCCCCCTCCTAATACATGGATCTTTAATAGCTTCTACGAATTCATCCCAATCAATTCTCAAAACCCTCGTTGCAAATTTTATGAATCTATAGAAGAGTAAGTAGTTAACCATACATTTAAGAGAGATGCTTCTTAAGTATTCTTCTCCAGCCATCAATGTTAAAACATGATCAAGTTCAGAACGGTACCCTTCAAGGTCTTCCCGAATAATGTTCTTCAAAACAATCCTGATGAACTGGCTACCGAGAAACTTCCTAGCAAGATTAATCACATCCACTTCGAGAACCATTCCACATTACTAAAATATCCATGAAAAATTAAACCTTTCCTACATAACTCTACATCATTGAGCTAAGATTTATGCAAAAAATTATGTATAAAATTTGTAGTTTTAAGGTTGTTTAATGACCAAATTCCTTGAAATTTTATTTTTATCTTTTATATTTTGGAGCTACTTATTAATAGCCTTGTAGTAGATAAGATGATATAGTAGTTGAATTACTATTCTAGAAGAATAGTGTTCAGAGATGCTTGTGAGTTGATGGAATATGGTTGAAGTAAAGTTTGAGCAGATATCTCCAGCAGACTTCTTCTACAGAAATAGAGATATAGCTGGATTCAGTAATCCATCTAGATCTCTCTATACAAGTGTAAGAGAACTTGTAGAGAACTCTCTAGATGCAGCAGAAATAGGGAGAATACTTCCAAATATCATAGTTGAACTTACTGCGGAAAGTGAAGTAGAAGGTGAAGGTACATCAATATACAAACTTAGAGTTGAAGATAATGGTATAGGTGTTGATCCCAACTATATTCCTAGAGCTTTTGCAACAGTCTTATTTGGGAGCAAGTATGGGTATAAGCAGAATAGAGGAACTTTCGGATTAGGAGGGACGATGGCATTACTGTATGGTCAAATAACAACTAATAGACCTGCAACCGTGATCTCGAGTAAAGGTGGTAAAGAGATACATAAGTTTGTCTTAATGATTGATATAATGAAGAATGAGCCTAGGGTTCTGAAACATGAAGTATACAAGAATGAGAGGAAATGGAGAGGAACGATAATAGAATTTTATCTAGAAGCAGATTACACTGGAAGTAAAGCTAAGATTATAGAATATTTCAAACAGACAGCGATCTCGAATCCTCATGCATCAATACTCTTTATAGACGTTAAGGGTAGAATGTACTTTTTCCCGAGGGCGACAGATATTGTTCCAGAACCACCTAAAGAAACAAGGCCACATCCAGTAGGTGTAGATGTAGAATTAATGAATAGACTTATAGCCAATTCTAAAGAAAAAACGTTACTCTCATTCTTGGTTTCAAATTTTCAGAGAGTTGGAGAGAAGACAGCTAGAGAGATCTTAGAGATTGCGAATCTACCTATTGATAAAGATCCGAAGAAACTTACTCATGAAGAGATAACGAATCTAGTTGAGAGTATGAAGAATTATGGTAAGTTTAGAGCACCAGACCCATCTAGTGTAAGCCCCATCGGGGAAGAATTACTCAGAATAGGTATACAGAATATGCTGAAACCTGATTTTATCTACGTAGTTCAACGACCACCATCATCATATTCTGGTTACCCCTTCGTCGTAGAAGTTGGATTAGCATACGGTGGACAAATACCTCCAATAGAAGGAGTGCACCTATACAGATTTGCAAACAAGATACCGCTACTGTATGATGAACGTGCAGACGTTGTATGGAAAGTAGTTACAGAAAAAATTGACTGGTCATACTATAAAGTTCCGAAGATTGCGCCAATAGCTTTGGTAACACATATATGTTCACCTAAGATACCTTACAAAAGTGTAGGTAAAGAAGCTGTTGCAGATAGACCTGAAATAGAGAGAGAACTTGTAATCGCTATAAGAGAAGCTGCACGTCAACTCAAACTATATCTTTCAAAGATTGAGAAGAAGAAGATGACTATAAAGAGGTTGAATGTTTATGCTAAGTATTTACCGATAATTGTGAAATGTTCAGCTGAACTTACTGGAAAGAAGATTCCAGATATTTCAAAACTACTTGCACAAATTGGGATAGATGAAAAAACATTACGAGAAACCCATGAAAAGATAATGAAAGAAGTAGAAGAGAAGTACATTATATCTGAGTAACATTATGATTTTGTATTCAAATTTATATAGATGCCTAAAAATCTTTAATTTTCATAAGGTATATTTAAGTAATTTTTTTATCCTGCTTTTAACCTTGATTAAACCATGAAAGTAGCGTTAGCTTATTCAGGTGGACTAGATACAACAGTTTCAATAAAATGGTTAAAAGAAAAGTATAATGCTGAAGTTATAACTATTACTGTAGACGTAGGGCAAGAAGAAAATTTTGAAGAAATCCAGGAGAGGTCTTTAAAAAGTGGAGCATTAGAACACTATTTTGTAGATGCAAAGAAGAAGTTTGCAGAAGAATATGTGTCTAGATGTATTAAAGCTAACGGTTTGTATGAAGGAGCTTACCCACTTTCATCAGCATTAAGTAGACCGCTGATTGCAGAAGAAGTAGTAAAGATAGCTCTTAGAGAAGGTTGTGATACAGTAGCACATGGATGTACAGGTAAAGGTAATGATCAACTAAGATTCGATATAACGTTCTCCGCACTTGCACCAAACTTAAAGATAATTGCACCAGTAAGAGAGTGGAACATGAGTAGAGACCAGGAAATAGAGTATGCTCTAAAACATGGTCTACCAATAAATCCAAAGAAAAGTAGATTTAGCATAGATGAAAATCTTTGGGGTAGAAGTATAGAAGCAGGCGAACTCGAAGATCCATGGATTGAGCCTCCCTGGGAAGCATTCAAATACCTAAAACCACTCGAGGAAACTCCGGAAACTCCTAAAGAAATAGTCATAAGATTTGAGAAAGGTGTTCCAGTAGCATTAGATGGAGTAAAAATGCCTCTTGAAGAATTGGTAATGGAGTTAAATAAGATTGGGGGGATGCATGGTTACGGGTACATAGACCACATAGAAGATAGAGTAGTAGGATTAAAGTCAAGAGAAGTATATGAAGCTCCAGCAGCACTGATCTTGATAAATGCACACATAGATCTGGAGAAGATGGTGTTAGGTAGAAGAACGCTAGAATTCAAAAAAATTATAGAAGAAAAATGGGCGAATATGGTTTACTCTGGTTTATGGGTTGATCCATTAATGAATGCATTAAATGCGTTTATAGATGAAACACAGAAAGAAGTTTCAGGAGAAGTTAGAGTTAAACTGTATAAGGGGTCTGCTAGAATTGTTGGGAGAAGAGCTGAGAAACCACTCTACCATGAAGAATTTATAACCTATACTTCTAAGAGCTTATTTGATCAGAGAGCTGGAGAATACTTCTCGAAGTTATGGGGATTGGAGACCCACTTATGGTATATGAGGAGAGGAAGCAGGAGATAGTATTCAAAATTAAGCTGAATCATTATAAACACCGAATACTCTGAGATCATGGTGGATTGAAGATGGAAGTATTTAAGAGCGCTAAGATTGAGAAAGAACTAGATCTAGATACTGCGGAATACATCTCCTCCATAAATTTTGATTATGAAATACTTAATGCTGTCGTCTGGGTTAATGCTGTACATCTAAGAATACTTTACGAGAAAGATCTAGTAAAGAAAAACTCTCTTGAAAAAGCTTTAGAAATTTTGAAAAATATTTCTGAGAATCCTCCGAGAGACCTTGATCCGAGAATTGAAGATATACATGCCTATATCGAGAAAGCTCTATCTGAGTTTTCTGAAGAAGTTGCAGGAATGTTATCTTACGGTAAGAGTAGGAATGATGCTGTTGCTACAGCTATCAGGATAAGAGCTAGAGAATACTTATTAGAAACAATGCATTCTGAACTAATACTTGCACAAGAACTCTTAAGAAAAGCTGGAGAACATGTGAGAACATTATTCCCCGTGTATACTCATCTCCAGAGAGCTGCGCCTGCAACACTGGGATTCATACTACATTCTTACGCAAGTAAGATACTTAGAAATGTTTCTAGCTTGCCTAACATATATTCTAGAGTAAATCTTTCACCTCTAGGAGCTGGGGCAGCTGTAGGATCATCTACAGAAATAGATAGGCTTAGAGAAGCACAATTACTCGGTTTTGAAGATGTTATTGAGAATTCTCTAGATGCAACTACATCTAGAGATTTCATAATTACTTTAATCTCCTATCTCTTAAACTCTGGGCTTACATATTCGTGTCTAGCAGAAGAGCTAGTTATCTACTCATCTCAAGAATTTAATCTAATTATTCTTCCGGATGGATATGTATCTACCAGTAGCATTATGCCTCACAAGAGAAATCCCGTCGTAGCTGAGATAGCTAGAACAAAGATACACGAAGTTCTAGGAGAGCTAGTTAAAATCGTCGGAATACTTTCCCGTCAACCTAGCGGCTACAATCTAGATTATCAACAATCCACCCCAAAACTGTGGAGCGCATTTAGAGAGATAAAGAAGACTGCAAAAATACTTACAAGACTAATCCAAAATATACAAGTAAACACTTCTAGAGCTTTGGAACTATGTGGGGGTTCAATATTATTAACAGAGATAGCAAACAAGCTTGTAAAAAACTTCAAGGTAACTTATAGGAAAGCATATCAATTATGTAGTGAAATTTCTAAATATTTAGATGAAGGATCTCTTGATGAAGAAAAGTTTAGGAGTATTGTAGAGAAGTATGGATTGAGTGAGCTAGATTACAGAGAGTTTAAGAACTGGATGGATCCAGGATCTATCGTAGAATCTTATAGAACGCTCGGTTCTCCAAACCCTGAAATAGTTGAAAAGATGATAGAAATAGATTCTAGGAGAGTTGAAGCATTGATAGAGTGGTGTGAAAATACTTTAGAAAAGAATAAGAAACTCTTCAGTAAATGTTTCTCCATACAATAATAGCTAAACCTAGATGTAGAGGGTAGGTTAATAGATATAAGGTGGTTGTACAGAAATATTTTGTCTTGAGCTATAGGAAAATTGAGCGTCCAAAGATAGTTGATCATAGACATTGTAAAATATGTGCTAGAGCTATACCTCCAGATGAAGAATTCTGTTCAGAAAAATGTAAACAAGTATTTGAAGACTATAGAAGAAGGGAGAAACGTAGTAGATATTTGTTCTTCATCATATATGGCGTATTGATGATGCTTCTCATGTTCTTATTCTTCCTTAGACCTGTAGCTTCAGGCTAAAACTCAGTATGGCTTATCTTTCAATTTAATTAGATATGCAAACATGTTAGTGGTTATGTGTAGAATGAATGTTATTAGTAAGAGTATGAGGAAAACATCTATGCTAAGCCATTCAGGTACTCCGTAAATAGAAATAGAGAATAGGAGAGAGAATATTAGGAATCCTAGTTGATCTAGAATAGGTAGAGGTTTTCCTCTTTCCATACCAAGCCTCCTTTTTACAAATGACCCAAATATGTCTCCACCCATGGCTCCCACACTGAGTAGAAGAGGTTCAGATAGTCCACGAAATACGTTAAGTGGTGCTAGATAGTATATCAAGATCCCTATTATCGTTCCAGCAAATATTCCTGACAATAATCCTTCTACTGTTTTTCCATCTCCAAATAATCTTCTACCATCCCAAGCATGTAGTCCTCTATCTATAGGTGTAGACCTACCAATAATCTTAACAGCAACAACTGGAGTAGCGTTTGCAACATATGAAGGAAGAACATAGACCATAACTTTAAGCAGATTCTCGTAGAATCCAGACAACTTCTCAAAAGAATATCTAGAATCTTAAATATAGTTTTTACTTTCTAGTAGTGAAACACTAGCTGAAGAGATTTGTATAGTGAGCAGTGGGATTCTTTACGTAGTTTTTAGGAGATTTCTCTAGGAATAACGTTTAGTCTAGATGGAGGTAAGATTTATTCTATAGGTATTTATGCAGTTTAGTAAGATGTGGTTCTTTAAGAAGAGGAAGGAGAAGGTAGAGGTTGTACAACCTTTATCAAAAAAGATTGATGAATCTATAGGGAAACTTGAAGTTATTAGAGCTAGACTTGAAAATAGAGTAAAGATGCTTGAAGCTAGAAATAGAGAACTCTTTGAAGCAATTGTAAAAGCCCAATTAGAAAGAGATAGAGATAGAGCAGTTGTTTATGCAAATGAGCTAGCAGAACTGAGGAAAATGTTGAGGAAAGCAATTCATAGTGAGCTTTCTCTAGAAGGTGTTATACATAGACTACAAACAGCTAAAGATCTAGATGAACTATCGAACGTGCTCGCACCCTTAAAAGAAGTCTTACTAGAGGTTGGTAGAGATGTTAAAGGGATAGCTCCAGAACTTTCAGAAAACATTTCAGGAGTAATAGATACTTTTGATGAAGTCTCAATACAGCTTGGAACATTTTACGAATCATCAATTCTAGAACCATCGTTAAGTGAAGAAGCAGAAAAGATACTGACGGAAGCTAGTACAATAGCTGCTGAAAGAGCTAAATCAAAGTTAAGTAAGATTGAAGTCTAGGAACGATGACACTGCATAATGCTGCGAACATATCTATCAACAATCTTTAATGGTTCAGGATAACGATTCTCCATAAATCTCATAAAGTTTAAGACGTCTTCTATGCTTAAACCGTATCCAGGGCTGACGTAAAATTTCCCACCATCTCTGAACCAGTATCCAAGTACTTCACCATCTACGAGAACATAACCAAAACCCTCTCCTCCAGCTTCTTCACCAACCAGAAGACGTTTAGCTACACCTATCGTCGGAACATCTAATATGAATCCTACTACAGTAGCTAATCCAGCTCTTCTAGGATGAAGTACTCCATGACCATCAACTAAAAGCAGATCCCATTCTAGATTAATGTCTTCCAGTATCTTCAATATCGCTGGTCCTTCTCTCAAATACAGTAAACCTGGAGTATACGGGTAAGTAGGCTTACATTCTATATAGCTTCTCCACAACACTTCCCTCTTCTCTAAACTCCAGACGATAGCGCCTGTAACCATGAGCTCGTCGTTCTTGTACGCTGAGTCAACAGCAACAACATTTTTTATTTTAGATAAATCAAGAGTGCTCTTCAATACAACAGTTCTAGAAATTGCTAACTGGATTTTCTCAAAAAAATTTTTAAATAAAATATCACGTTCTACGAATTTTTCCATTGGCAACTCTAGCCTAAAGATATATTGGAACTTATTCTTAAGTTGTAAGATGATCTACTTTTTAAGTAAGTTTTTATGAAGACATGTGGGGGAGATGTACAAGCTAGAGCTAGAAGAACTTAGAAGATGGATTGCAAAGAACAATATTAGAAAGGTTTTAGTACAAGCACCATTCGGGCTACGTTCCCTAATACCGGAAATATCGAAATATCTAGAAGAGATGAATGTAGAGATGGTTGTCTCGACATCTAATACCTGGGGCGGATGTGATCTCGCAGTAAACGAAGTATTAAAACTTGGTCTAGACGGACTCATACATATGGGTCACTCAGCAATGTTACAGACATATGAGGTACCGGTATTTCATCTAGAATGTAGATTTTCAGATGGAATACCTATGGAAGATATAGTAGAGAGATTGGCTAAACTTATAGATAGAGGAAAGAGGATAGGGCTAGCTGCAACAATTCAGTATCTCGATTATCTCAACATACTCATAGAAGAATTTAAGAAGATAGGTTTAACACCGATTACTGGTAGTGGGGGGGCTAAGACAAGGTATAGAGGACAGATAACTGGATGTGATTATACTTCAATATGGAGAATTATAGATAAAGTTGACAATATACTTGTAGTTGGAAGCATGTTTCATGGAATTGGTGCCGCTATGACTGTAGATAAACCTGTCTATGTCTTCGACCCAGAGTTAAATAGAATTAGAGAAACAGGCATCGAGGTAAGAGAGATACTTAAGCGTAGATATGCTTGGATAGAAGTATTCAAGAATCTTAAGAAGCTTGGTGTTATCGTTGGCACGAAGATTGGGCAGAGAAAAATAGGTTTAGCTAAGATGATAAAGAACATCTTGAAAGAACATGGAAAAGAAGCACATCTTGTAACGATAGACGATCTAACTGAAGAATGTTTAAGCAATATGCCTTATGAAGGATACGTTAATACTGCTTGCCCAAGACTCTCTATAGAAGATCAGATAAGATTTAAAGTCCCTCTACTACTACCTTCAGAAACATTAATTGCGGTGGGAAAAGTAAAATGGGAGGATATAATTTACTCTCCTAGATATCTGCTGGTATAGAGGTTTGGAAGAATGGTATTTGCTGAGAATGGGTCTCTCGTAGTTCCCGGACAACCACTATGCATGATAGAAGAATTCCTACCAGGAGTAAATGTAAAACAGCTTAAAGATGGTGTAATAGTTTCTATGAAGATAGGGATAGTCAGGTATGATTTTTCTCAGAGAATAGTAAAAGTTCACTCATTAAAAACTATTGAAGAGATAAGAGTTGGAGATGAAGTCTTGGTAGAAGTGAAAGATGTACAGGAAAAGATAGCTGTATCTGAAATTCTTGCTGTAAATGGACGACCAATAAAGTATAAGAGAGTAGCTATAATTCTCCCGAATCCTAAAATTAAACAAGAGATGAACAAGTTTGTTGGAGTAGGAGATCTCGTACTAGCTGAAGTCGTAACAGTTTTTGCAGGAGTCATAGGAGTAAGCATATGGAAGCCTAGGCTGGGAGCCATATACTCTATCTGTAACAGTTGTGGTAATTTCTTGAAGAGAACAGAGAAGACACTTGTATGTACAGTATGTGGAAATAAAGAGAAACGTAAAATTGTTCCAATCTATGGTAATTTAGCGAAGATAGGTAACATGATAGGTGGAGGTAAATGGAGTTAAAGATAACCGTTTTAAGAGATGAATTCATAGAAATAGAAGTACTTAAAGAAGACCCAGCTATACTAGATTCTCTTGCAGAAATCCTTCAAAACATTGAAGGAGTAGAATATGCAGGATATATGATCGAACATCCATTAACTATGAAACTCATACTCAGAGTAAAAACAAATCCAGCTAAGATAACTGCAAGAGAAGCATTACAGAAAGCTTTAAACGAACTATTAAACATATCAAATGTATTGTTAGAGAAAGTTTATCAGATTTAACTTATTAACCGTCAAATTAATTAACCAGTAAGATTAGATACTATCTGACGGTTGGCAGTCATGGAGTTCTGTCCTAAATGCGGTAAAGTAATGTTAATGAAGAAGAAGTCTAGTAACGTAGTTTTAGTGTGCTCGAAATGTGGCTATGAGAAGAAGTTAGAAGAAGAAGTAATAGTTACGACAGATATTGCTCTTAGAAAGAAATTTAAACCAGAAGTAGTAATGATAGAAACTACTGAAGAAGAGAAGATCCTTCCAACGACAACAGATGTTGTATGTCCTAAATGTGGTAATCGTGAAGCATATTGGTGGTCTGTACAGACAAGAGCTGCCGATGAACCCATGACAATATTCTTTAGATGTACTAAGTGTAATCATACATGGAGAGAATACGGTTAATCTTCAGAAATTATATAATACTTCCTGCAATTACTCTTTAAATTTAATCTTGAAAATTCTTCAAGAGAACCTACAACAGAGAAAAAACCAACAATCTCTGAATTCTTCTTCTCGATTATCTGTGCCAGCTTATTAAAGAGCCTAGCTTCAGGTGTTTTAGATGAAATAATGAGTATGCTTTCTCTCTTCTTAACATTCTTAAAGTAGAGCCAGTAACATAATGGCCAAACACCTTTTGAATCTTCTAAGATTAATGTATACATATCGCTATTCTTTATTGGTAGCGGCTCTCTTGAGACTATGCTGAAGGGTCTCATAGTAATTGCAGAGAGATAGGTAGTTAGAGGAATGCTGAGATTATCTAAAGCTAGTAGAGAAGTAATTCTCATACCTGCAAATTCGTTTAAAACATGTGCAGCAATTATCTTTATCATATTTGGGTTAAACATGACTTCGTAGAGATCTAGGCTTCCATCACCATCAGTAAAATGGGATAGTAGAGAAGATATATTGAGATTCATTATCAAGTTTTTGATGAGTTTACGGGCTTTAACACCTCTAGGCATAGTTTTCCCCGTTAAGTATCTAGTAAGAGTAGAAACCGGGATACCAGTAATATTAGAAAGTTTCCTATAATTATAACTAGACTTCAAAACTTTAAGTAAATCTACAGCAATCAAACTTAAACTATTATTCGGTAAAAAAATAGATTTTTCTTCTAGATTTCTAACAACCATATTCACTTTATTATAGTGAAGATGTCAGTAGATAAACATTACATTTCGAAAATACTAAAAATCATACCAGAAATTATTTCGAGAAACACCATAACTTAAGAATACTCCGATACGTATTATAATTTCAACAATATACAATTGTTCTATCTCTCCACGTTCTTTTTGAATACTTTGCTACGGGCCCGGGGGGACTTGAACCCCCGACCTTCGGCTTTCTCCATTTTTACCGAAGGCCGACGCTCTATCCATGCTGAGCTACGGGCCCATTCCACGTTTTCTCTTAATGTTAATTATCTTAAGCTTTTATAAATGAATTTTACATAAATGCAGTATTCAATTTCAGTTAATGTACTTATATTTCTGATCTTCACTGTTCTTTAGGCAGAGTATTATGAGTGATGTTTTGAAGATTGATTTTGAGGAGACTGTGAGGGAAGTTGTTTCTTTTATTAGGAATATCGTCGGAGATAGAGTTGTAGTTATTGGTTTAAGTGGAGGTGTAGATAGTAGTGTAGTTGTTACATTACTTGTTAAAGCTCTTCCTCCAGAAAAAATATATGGATTAATCATGCCTACATCATTTACACCAAGTAGAGATGTAGATGACGCTATACTACTCGCAGAGAATTTTAAGATAAACTACGAAATTATCCCGATAGACTCCATCGTAGATAGTTATGCTAAAGTCTTAAGAAGAGATTTGGAAGATCCTAGATATAGAATGGTTTATGGAAACCTGAGAGCTAGGATTAGAATGTGTATACTGTATTTCTATGCTAATATGTTGGATGGGCTTGTAGCTGGAACTGGTGATAAAAGTGAGATACTTATAGGCTACTATACAAAGTACGGCGATGGAGGTGTAGATTTTCTTCCAGTAGCCCATCTTTATAAAACCCAGCTGCGTAGACTTGGAGCCTATCTAGGCCTCCCAGAACATATCTACTCTAAGCCATCCGCTCCACTACTCTATCCAAACCATAAAGCATTAGACGAGATACCCGTAGACTACAGTGCTCTAGATCCACTACTGTACTATATTTTCGATAAAGGATTAAGCATACGTGAAGCATCAGAGAAAGCAGGTCTACCTATAGATATAGCATTATGGGTTTGTAGAAGATTTCACTCAACTAATCATAAGAGGAAAACACCGCCTTCTCTTCTAACTATAAAACATATTCCTCCAGAAGTTTAATTAAAGATCTTAGATTTGTGTTCTACGTTTTCTCTAATTCTTTCAATTTCCTAGCTTCTATGAGTGTATTGTAATCTTCTTCAGATATCCTGATTATACTTCCTCTAAAAATTATCTTAACTCTACCTTTAAGGTACGGCATTTTATCTTTAACCTCTTCGATACTTATTGGTTTACCCCATATTTCTGCTTCCGAAAATTCAACTGTATAATCGAAGGCTTCTGAAGGCATGCCTATAATATGGAATCTCTGTTCATCTGTAATTGGATGTGGTTCTCCCGCTAATATGCCTCTCCCCATGAACCCTCTCTCAATCTTGCTAGCTACATAGAAAACTACGTGATCTCCTTGTCTAAGCTTTCTAACATATCTTGCACGAGAATTTAAAGACCAAAACTTATTCTTCACCCTATTTATTAAAACTTCTCTCGCAGGGATAATTCTACCTAAATGTTGATGATCTTTAACTATGAAAATCCAGTACTGGCTCATATTCTACATTATATTTTAACATATCTATAAATCTTTAGTACATGGGCTTACAGTAACAAACTTGGGATGAATCAACAGAAGGTTTATTTAAGCGATGAGCTAAGAGAATACCTAGTAAAACTACCCGATATAGATATAGATCAGCTAGTAGATGTATGGAGCCAACCACTTCCAGAAAGCTTTAGAGTCAATACACTAAAACTTCCAGAAAAACATATTCTAGAGAGACTCAGAAATAAAAATATACGTTTTAAGAAGATTCCATGGACTAGGTATGGATACATTTTAGAGGAAAACTATGAAATTGGGGTAAGCTTAGAACATATGCTTGGATTGATCTATATTCAGGGTCCAGTCTCTATGGCTCCTGTAGAAGTTTTAGATCCAAAACCAGGAGAAATTGTTTTAGATATGTGTGCAGCACCTGGAAGTAAGAGTACTCAGATAGCTCAGCTAATGGAGGGTAGAGGAGTACTAGTAGCGAATGACCCATCTATTGAGAGGTGTAAAGCACTTTCATCAAATCTCCAGAAGTTCGGCGTATTGAATGTGGTCGTAACAACACTTGATGGGAGAGCATTCCCAAAAATGGTTGGAGAATTCTTTGATAAAGTTCTTGTAGATGCACCATGTAGTTCACTTGGAATAATTAGTAAAGATTGGAGTGTTGGTAAGAATTGGACTTTAAAACATGCAAAAAGATTATCAAGATTGCAAAATCAATTGCTGAAAGCTGCTTTTGATGTTCTTAAACCAGGAGGTGTTCTCGTATACTCAACATGCACTCTGACTGTTGAAGAAAATGAGATGGTTGTAAATAACTTAATTGAGAGTAGAGAGGATGCGGTTGTAGAAAAGATTTATCTAGATGGTTTAAGATATCGAGAAGGTATTATAGATTATGATGGATTAAAGATGAGAGAAGAAATCAAGAATACTGTTAGGATATATCCGTATCATAATAATGCTGAAGGATTCTATATAGCGAAGATCGTGAAAAAGGTGTGAACATGGAGATCATGTCAGATTCAGAGAGAAAATTCTTTGAAAATATTCTCAGAGAACAACATGGAGTTGAGAAAGCATTCAGAGAATATATACTAATCAAAACAGGTGAAGATAGAATTAGAGCAACAACACATGAAACAATAGAAGTAGCAATGAAGCTTAGAAAAATCCTACAAATAGGATTGTATATCGCTAAGTTCAGGAAGAGTAGAAACGAGGTCTTTTTAACTATTGAAGGAAGCCAACTCCTAAATGATCAGATAACCAAGAACGTGGTAGATTTAGATGAAGAATCAGCCCTTCGGTGGATGAAGGGTGCTCCAATTCAGCTACCTAGAAATTATCTCAGCCTTTACATTGTAGGTAGACTTAATGGACTCTATTTAGGATCTGCACGTATCTCGAGAGATGGGAAAGCCTACCCACAGATATCTACGTGGAGAAGAATACCTGAAGGAGAATAAACATTTATTTCTTCTTCTGGAAAGCGTTCTATGAACTTTTTTAGTGAACTCTAAGATGTTGATAATTAAGAACCTTTATAAGAACCAGTAGATGGAAGGTAGTGATCGAAGAAGTTTTAGATATCGTGGGTTGAGAGAATAATGTTGTTTGTCAGTCTTATGTTGGAAGTCTGAATGTAGATAGTGTACCGAGCTTCTCTCTCACTCTACATCTTCTTGTATGAAAGATTGTATGAAAGAGATTTTGTATGGAACATATCTGCTGGTATAGTATATGGCGTACCCTGTTCTTAAGCCGGAGCTGTATAATTCTTCAGCTTCAACGTTAAGTTGCGATGCAGGGGTGATCCATCCATCTACGAAATCTAGAACATGTAAGCTAAATAATAATCTCTTCTTATCATTTTTATCCAAACTATCTAGAAGTGTGGTTATATAGTTCTTATAGTCTGTTAATGTAACGTTGTCCGTTCTAACATAGTATACTGTGTATACCCATGGAGCGGTTTTTAAGACAACGTAGTCTGCTAGGGAAAGTAATGTTAATACGTGTTCCACATCATTCGTTACTGGAAGACTTTCAATAAATATCTCTTTATCGATTTCTTTTCTTAAATCTTGGAGGAGTGGTATTATGTAGTCTATATTTCTTATTCTCCAGCTACCCCAATTCATTAAATATACTCCATCAAAATTCATCTCATACACAATCTTCGCTAACTTCTTCGAAAAATATTCTGAGTAATTGATATAGTAAGTGTTATTTATTCTTAGAGTATTGTTGAAGAGAAGTACTTTATCAAATCCAATAACTTCTGGATGTTTCTTTATCCAATCTACTGAGTATCCCTGTATACCGTAGTGGGGTTTAATATCTTCAACATTTAGGTAGACTCCAAGCAAGACATTGATATTACGTGAATGCAGTTCTTCAATTAACCATTTCACATCTTTGATTGCCCACTTGTTTGAACCCATTCTAAATCTAGCGTATTGTGAAATATCTCTATCTTCATCAATCATATCATAACAATTTATGAAGTCAGGAGACCATGCAAGTACTACATAGTTTACATCATAATGTTTTAGGAAACTTTCAATACTAACCGTGCTTCTCGGTATAAATGCTGAGTCTACACTCTCAGGAATAGCTATTCTTATCTCTAGCTTCGGGAGACCTATACCTACAGGTGTAGGCTGTAAAGTGAAGATCATTATGAAAGATATTATTATTGCTAGTACGCCCCACATCTTATTGATTAATTTATCTACAGTTTTACCTAACCCTAAAGCTTCGAAACTCAATCTGAATATTAATACTCCACCTGCAACAGCAGATACTACTAACAACACTTCCCACAAACCGTACTCGTGTGTCTCAGGAGCGTATATCCTGCCAATCCAATCAATACTATAACCTTTAAGAACAAATATCGACGAGATAATCCAGCAGATACTAACCAAGATAAAAGATACGAAGTAACTTGAAAATCTTCGATCCTCCCAGAAATTTTTAAGAAGTAGGATAAGTGGTATGAATATGAGTGTATGTTGTATGTTTACCTTAGGAGAAGTTGCGAGGAATAAGAGAATGGATCCAGCGGTAATCTTTACGTATTCTGTAAAACCACCTTTAAATTTATGGTAAAGGATTAGTAATGCTACTGAGTATATTATCATTGGGATTGGCCAGAATATCGATATATTTATGATAGTAGATAATGCAACCCAGTAAGTGAAAGACCCAATACTTTCTGTATGTTGTAGAATATGTTTAAGGTACTGGATAGGAGTCCCGAGAAATGGAAGAGAAATTACTGAGAAAACTACTGCAGGTATCAGTACGAGGTTCTTAATAATCTCTCTAATGTTGCATTTCTTGTCTTTTATTAGGAAGATTATTGTTGGTGGGATTAGTAGTGCTGGAAGGATTTTAATAGATGCTCCAGCCCCTATGTAGAAACCAGCTCTTCCATATCGTCCATCTATAATATTGAGTAAACCGAGAAGCATGAATAGAGTAGCCATAGAATCGAACATACCCCATATAGATGAAATGAAGAACACGGTCGGGTTGAATAGCCACAACATGCATACCAGTAGAGCTGTACGTTCATGGAAACCCAACTTTAAAGCAATCCTATACAATAGAATACCTACAGATATATCAGATAATATGATCGGTAATTTCGTAATAAAGATCGTGAGATAGATATTTTCTGAAAACATGTTTACAAGCGCTGAGATAATCAACCAATATAACCATGCAGGTGGATAAGCATAGAAACCCCATGGATAATCTGCTGGATTCTCTAGAGTGTATATGTTGATATTTCTTAAAGCTATTTCTCCAGATTTGATCCAGACATACATGTCCCAGGGATGACCGAAGAATGACGATAACAATAGTCTACAGGATAATGCTACCGTAGATACTATCAGTAGTTTCTTCGAGCTCGTCAATTCTTGATCTTATATCTAATCTTCTCCAGATATAACTTTAAATCTCCTATATACGTGATGTTTTGTATGTCTAGAGATTTTCTTGAACTCTATCTTAAACGGGTGCCAACTTTCTTTGGGGCTGGAGATAATTATGAAGATTCGGAGTACGTTGTCTTCGGTGTACCATTTGATTCAACTGTAAGTTTTATTCCTGGATGTAGATTTGGGCCGCTAGCGATCAGGATCTTTTCTGAGCAAATCTCTATACCTGAATTGAATGAGAATTCTCTTAAAATCGCTGACATGGGTGATGTTTTACAGACACTTAAAGTTAGTGTTATGTTGAAGAGGGTTAAACGGATTGTTGAGAAAATTTTTTCTGATGGTAAGAAGCCGATAATACTTGGTGGAGAACATACATTAACACTTTCATCTCTCGAAGCTTTATCAAAATTTACAAAACCCGCAATAGTAATCTTTGATTCACATCTCGATCTGCTGGACGAGTATCTAGATTCAAGAATAAATCATGCTACATGGCTTAGAAGATATCTAGAAAAGAAGAAGGGAGTTGTGGCGACTATTGGTTATAGAGATTTCACTAAAGAAGAACTAGAATATGGGAAAGATAAAATTGATTTAATGATAAGTTCTGAAGAAATTCTAGATAATCCTAGAAACGCTGTAGAAAAGATGAGAGACTTTGTGGAGAATGTAGGTAGTGTGTACGTAAGTGTAGATGTAGATGTACTTGGCGCTATAGGTGTCTCTAACCCCACTTTAACTGGAACAACATACAAACAGATAATAAACATATTAAATATTCTTAAACATAAAATCATCGGTATCGATGTAGTTGAAGTCAACCCTCTCTTAGATCATGGTCTCACCGCAGTTTATGCATGCTATATAATTGGACACGTACTCAGTAGAAATTAGAGGAAATGGGAACTATAGAAATGCATCAGCAGTATTTCTAGATACCTGTTTAGTTATTCTTAGATCTTTTTAAATGTGATAGTATTTCTTCTGAGATCTGTATTGGGATTTTATCTCTATTCTCTTGTGTTAAGATGAATAATTTTCTTCCAGCCAGCTTTTTCACAGAGTTAACTAGAGGATGCCTAGCTTGGAAGTGGACTGTAAGTATAGATGGCTTACTGGATTGTAAGAGTTTTTCAACGCTTACTACGAATTTATTACTGTAGAGCTCCATGGGGCCGACTTCATCTACAACTATGACTTCTGCTTTCTCTAATCCCTCGATTATAGCTTTAACTCCTATTTCTTCAAGCACATTTATTTTAACACCATACTTTCCAACTCTTGTTTTTTCTTTAAACTCTACATGAGCCATTACTCCATATTCTCCACTAGATATTCTAGTAACCTTGAAACCCACCCGCTTACCAGAAATTCTAATCTCTTCTGTATACATTCCATCGATAACTACGTTTCTTTCTGAAAGGTATTTTACGATCTTGAGTATAGCTGTCGTTTTTCCACATCCAGGTGGGCCTGTTAAAGCATATATGAAATCCAAACATTTACACCTCATGATCTTCAAGTCTACTCTGAGCTAGATTGTTAATAGTCCTCCAACTCCATCTAACATGCTCTCTAGCTTCAGAATTTGTTTTAAAAATCTTTTTTAAAAATTCTCTCGTTCTTGGATCGTGAGGATAGCCTGATCCGAAATCTCCAAACTTTTCTCTTAGTTTTCTTACTTCTTCATCTCTATGAACTTTAGCGATTATGGATGCAGCAGCTGTTACAGGATACTTTTTATCTGCTTCATGTTCAAGTATAAGCACGCAGCTGTGTGTTAGATTCATGGTTAATTTTTCTCTAAACTTCTCTACGTTAATTGATGGTAGATCTATGTATGCTATGTCGGGCTTTAGGTTATTAAGTATCTCTGCAAAGATTTTTGCTTCTAGATTTGTTATTCCTTCTCCTCCACTCCGCCTAGTTTCAGAATCTATTTCTTTAGCAGAGACTAGTACAAGTTTCCAGGAGCAAGCTAGTTCTAAGATTTTCTCTAGGAGCATCTTTCTTGAATGTGGTTTTAACTCTTTTGAATCCCGTACATTTATTTCTACGAGCTTTTCTATATCTTCTTCTTTAAAGACTGTTCCAGCAATAACCATAGGTCCTATTACTGAGCCTCTACCAGCTTCATCTATACCAGCGATAAGCTTCATGACTAAGAATATTTAGTAAAAACTCTCACTTCAACTTTACCTATCTTCATAATCTTAGATACCATACCTATATGCGTGGTTATCAAAAAATAAGATTTTGAGATTTGCTTTTTATCTTAACATGAGTTCTTCGTATCTTCTTAGTTCTTCTACACTTCTCTTTATATCTGAGAATAGTTTTTTAGCTTCTTCTACATCTTCTGGTTGTATTACATCTCTGTTCCTTGATTTCGCTATCTCCATGCTTGGGCTGAGAAGTTGAACAGCGTATCTTAAAGTTGATTCTATACCTATTTCTGTAAGTTTCTCTAATGCTTCTTGAGATAGTTTTACACGTTCTTCAGCGGCTCTTATCTCAATTATCTTCTTAACCTCTTCTCTAGTATATGGTCTTGTACTGATTATGAGCAGTCTATCTAGGAGGTCTAGAGGGATGCCGTGCGGGGATTCTATATCTGTTCCTCTGACTTTTGTTATACCTCTATTAGTTGCGAATATCATTATTGGTGCTAGCTCACTTTCCATTGCAGCATTAAGAAATGAGAATGCTTCTACATCTAGTAAATGTACTTCATCTATGAATAATACTCCTGGAATTATCTCTGCTGTTCCTTCTTCAAGCCTCTTCTTCACCATTTCATCTACATCTCTTCTAATTTCTGAGTCTATCTCTCTTGATGATGGTCCGCCGAAGAGTAGGCTAAACAATCCACCTCCACGTTGCTGTGCAGATATCTGGTCTAGATCATGGAGTGTGAGAACATAGATGAATTCCTTATCTTTTTCTACTGGTCCACTTGGTCTAGGTATAGGCTTCTCATCCCATGTAGCTATTTCGTATTTCTCTGCAGCTTCTTCAGATCTCCCTATCTTCGTAACTTTACCGGTTTCAGCATCTATCATTATTATGTCACCTATTGTTACACCCTGCTGTATTAAGTGGACTGCTATTGTCTGACCTGCTCTGAAAACTCTCCTATCGTCTTTAGTTGCTAGACCTATTACTACATGGTCTGGTATTTCTTGGTAAGGATTGTATGGATGTTTCCTAGTTTTTATCTCAAGTTGTACAACTTCTCCTTCATATACATGTCTCTTTTCCTTCAACCTAACACCTATAGCTTTCCTCATAGCTTGCATCAAGACCTCAGTTTTCTTCATCTCTGAAGAATATATCTCTGAACCACTTATAGCTACGAATGGGACATCTTTACCGAGTTCTTTAGCTATTGCGTAAGCTATAGCTGTCTTCCCAGTTCCAGGTGGACCAGCAAATAAAACAGCTCTACCGGCCATCTTACCTTCTTTAATCATTCTTACAATTATTCCAGCTGCTTCACGTGCTTCTATTTGTCCTACTAATCCATCTGCTATGAATTTTGCTTTAAGTCCATCTAGACCGAGACCTTTTATGTGGGAGTGCGCGCCAACTCTAGTAATCCTTCTAGCTGCTACCTCAGTAATATCTTCGAGAGGCATAGATACCCATTTAGTAAAATGTGATAACCAAGATAAAACTATAACTTCTAGAAATTTTTCTTAGAAATTTTTCTCATGAAGAAGTTTAAATCCAGCTTCAATATTTTGTTTATTTATGGTTAAAGTTCAGTGGCTTGGTCATGCATCATTTAGAATAGATTTTGCTGGTAAAACCGTTCTAATAGATCCATTCATCACAGGAAATCCGCTTTCCCCAGTGAAGAGTATAGATGAGCTAGAGAAAGTAGATGTTATTGTGGTTACACATGATCATCCAGACCATTTTGGAGATTCTGTAGAGATAGCTAAGAAGTTTAATTCAAAGATAGTTGCAGTTTTTGAGACTGCGAATAAGGCTAGAGAAGCAGGTGCGCCAGAATGTATTGGAATGAATATTGGTGGAACAGCTAGGATAGATAATCTCTTGATCACACTTACACCTGCATTCCATTCTATGTCTTCTAATCCTAGCGGAGTAATAGTTTCAGATGGAGAGACAAACATCTACCATACTGGAGACACAAGCTTATTTAGTGATATGAAGCTTATAGGAAAACTCTACAAACCAACCATAGCGCTACTACCGATAGGAGGCTTTTACACTATGGGGCCGAGAGAAGCAGCTATAGCAACATCGCTTATCAAACCTAAGATTGTTATACCTATGCATTACAATACATGGGATCTGATAAGACAAGAGCCAGAACAATTTAAACGTGAATTAAGGAGAGTTAAGGTTGGTAGAATTAAGGTTGTGATATTGAAGCCTGGAGAAGTCTTCGAAATCTAGAGATCAAACATCAGGATCAGTGTACTGGTATAAGTACTGGTAGTAGTTGCTTCAACTTAACTTTACTTCTAATTTCTTCTGTTAATTCTCTTATTTCTGGTAAGCGTCCACGTACAGTTATTATCTGGAGACAATCTTCTCTAGTTAAGTGTATGTGGAGTGTGGATAGAATTAGATGAAGGTGTCCATGTTGTATATCTGTTAATTCTTCTTCTAGACCTTTAACTTCATGGGAATAATGTATGAGAATAACTCCAACAAGTTCTTCACCTTCTTCAAGTTTCCAAGAATTAACAGAGATGAATGTTCTAATAGCTTCCTGCAATCCTTGAGATCTAGAACCTATACCTAGTTCTCTCAAAATTTTATCAAAATCTTCAAGAAGCTCTCTAGGGAAAGATACACCAGTCTTCACTGTTCTCCTAATCTTCTTCATACATAGTAACTATTGTAATCTCTATTAGTAAATCTTCACTTATAGTGGTTGCCTGGGGTGTTAGCTACATTTCCTCCAAACTACTTTCTTAGGATCTTTTACTAGTAAGATTATCTCCCAGATTATCAGTAAGGAGACTAACAATACAATTCCAAGTATGATTGATTCAGCCGATAAGTCTATAAATTCTTCTCCCTCTACAGCATATCCAATTAGATGATCTATGAAGATCATTATTGAAGCTCCCCAAAATAGTAGACTTAGAAGTTTCAGCATGTATTTATCATCTTCAGCTTTAGAATACCAAAGCGCTGTTGAAAAAACTGATGCAAAGAGGATTATTATGAGCCACATTTCTAGAAAAGTTTATTAGTAACACCAATATTTATTCTTAGTGTTACCGGGGTGAAAAGTAATGGCGTGTTTTATAACACCTTTCATCATAGCTGTAATAACTACAGCTATCTGGAGAACTTCAAAAAAGATAGCTGAGAAATTAAAGTTAGGTATTCTGAATTCTCTTCTATGGGGTGGAGTAATACTGCTTGCTATTGAACATGTATGGCATGGAGAGGTTGTTCCATGGCCACCTTTCTTAACAGCTATGACTTCTCCATCTCAGATACCGGTAATGCTTAATGAAATGATATTTACAGGTGGACTTATGTCTATAGCTGTTTTCACAACATGGGGTCTAGTAATCACGGTACCAAAGATACTCACAAGAATCCACAAGCAAGAAGAAGTAGAATTATCTAAACCTTTTACAGTTATCGAGAAAGCTTAACATACATTCTAGCTAACTACACAATAATTCTTTTATCTTCTCCCTAGTTTTTGAGATGATCTCGTCTAGCTTTGTTTTAAGTTCTTCTGAGATTTCTTCTGAAAATGTATGTGCATCGATTACGTTGATCCCGATTACGTAGAGTTTTCTAGGAATATTGACGTTCAGTTCTTTCATTATATCTAGTGTTTCTGGAAGACCGATGTAGTGGGGGCTTCTAACCACTGTTTTCTCCAAGCTGAAAATGTCCATTACACTTATCTCTCCTATGTCTCTACCCTCCATTTCGAAACTATCTACTACTATCACTGTATCTCTATCTTCAAGAAGATCTATTAATTGTAAACCTACCTCACTGATAATCTCAACATCTACGCCATCTCTTTCTAAATCTTCTCTAATCTTCTCTCCTACTATCAACGCTATCTTATCATCTTTAAAGATCGGGTTACCGATAAAGATTATGAGAGGGGGTTTAGAAGTTCTATCTGAAAGCATTTAGAATCTTTCAATTGTTTTTATTAGCTGACCTTCTGTATTGTAGATGTAGATCTTTATTGGGAGATTTCCTGGTAATGTGTGGGTCCCACATGCATGGCATGGATCGTAGGCTCTGAAAGCCATCTCAACCATATTAAGTAAGCCTTCATCTATAACCCCACCTTTAATTAAGCTTCTAGCAGCCTTGTCTACTGAGAGAGCTATACGGGCAGCGTTATGTTGAGTTGCTACTAGAAGATTTGCTTTCTTTATCACTCCACGTTCATCTGTTTCATAATGGTGGATCAGTGTCCCTCTAGGTGCTTCTACGACACCTACACCTACGTCAGGTATGGCTGTTGGAATCTTTCTAACATCTCTACTCTCTATATCTGGATCATATGCAAGTTCTCTAAATCTCTCTGCAGCATATATAATCTCTATAACTCTGGCCCAATGGTTTGCAAGTGTATGGTGTACAGGTTTCCCTCCAAGCATGCTGTACATTTCTTCGTATGCTTCCTGAGCTCTAGGTGTAGCCATGCCTTCAGCGGCATTTAATCTAGCTAGTGGAGCAACACTCATGATACCACTATCTTCACCGTCTATGAATCCTCTCCATCCAACCTTCTTCAGGTATGGGAACTTGATGTATGTCCAAGGTTCTACGTGTTCAGCTATGTAGTCTAGGTATTGGTGGACATCGAACTTAGCATACTCTAGACCTCTCGGAGAGACTACACGTATTTTTCCATCATAGAAGTTTACTCTATTCTTATCATCTACAAGCCCCATGTAGTATGTTCTATGAGTGTATGCTTCACTAGTAATCAGGTTCACGTATTCCTCATTCTTAAGTACTATGTCTTTGAAGATCTTGTACGTGAATTCTGCGAACTCTATAGCTTCGTCTGAAATCTTCCTAGCTTCTTCTACAACCTCTTTACTCAAAGGTCTAGAGATGCCTCCAGGTAGACCGAAGACAGGATGTATAACTTTTCCAGCTATAGTTTCATTAAGTTTTCTAAGCTTCTTCCTCATACCTATTATCTTTAATGCTACTTCATTTCCAACCTTCTTTATAACACCTATTACGTTCCTCTCAGTTTTAGGTGCTTTCGGTCCTACTATGAAGTCTGGACCTGCGAGTATATAGAAGTGGAGTGCATGGTCTTCGAGCATAAATATGTTGTAAACCATTTCTCTAATCTTCTTAGCTGGTTCAGGTGGATCAACTTTGTACAAATCGTCTAGTGTTTTTGTAGAGGCCATATGGTGGGCCATGGGACAAACTCCACAGATTCGAGGAGTTATCTGAGGCATATCTTCAGCATGTCTACCTACAGCGAATTTCTCAAACCCTCTAAGTTCAGGTACCTGTAAGTACGCTTTAATACAGTTCCCTGCATCATCTAAAACTACTACTATTTTTCCATGTCCCTCTAATCTCGTTATAGGGTTTATGATTACTTCTCTCATATCAATTCACCTCATAGTTGTTTTTATCTTCCCTCTAAGTCTTGAAGCTGGTAGCGTGTATCTATAGAAGACGCCCATCGGGTCTGGCAGCCTGTCTAATATTCTCTCAACATCTTCTTCTGTATAGTAGTCTAGTATGCTTGCGAAGTAGGAGACTGCTTTCCCACCATAATCTATGACCTCGTCGAGAGAACCGAAACATCCAGTACAGGGCATAGCTGCTTTAATACAAAGTGCACCACATCCTCCACGTGTTACTGGGCCGAGACAGATAAGCTCCTGTGTTAGTAAACACTTCTCGGGATCAACTATTACTTGATGAGGTCTCTTGATATCTTTTAGAAGTATCTTATCAGGCTTGGTATTGTTTAGTGGGCATTCATAGCATAATGCTCTGTCTGATGCGCCTAGCACCGAGCCTTTAGGTGGAAGATTCCCTGATAACAGTATTTCTAAAGCTTTCCACGTTACTTCAGGTGTAGGTGGGCATCCAGGTATATAGTAGTCTACATCGATTACGACATCTAGAGGTAGGAGGCGGGGGAGAAATGACGGTAACTCCAACTCAACTTCTTCAACATGTTTCTCTCTAGGTCGTACCCCTCCAGGATTGTCAACGGAAGGAGCATCACCATAAACATATTTTAAGATCTCTTCTTTATCGTATAGATTTGCCAGTCCTGGAATTCCTCCCCAAGAAGAACATGCACCGTATGCTACAACTATCTTAGATTTTCTTCTAAGTAGTTTTACTACATGTTCATGTTCACTTAACCTAACTCCACCATTTATTAGGCTGGCGACTATAGATCCATCTGGAAGTTTCTCTACATCATCTATTTTAAAATCTACCGCTACAGGCCAGAAAACTATATCTACGAGATTTATAACGTCTAGTATTTTTTCAGCAAGATCTACTACTGCTTCTTCACATCCACCACAACTAGCACACCAGTAGAGAGCCATCTTAGGCTTCTCCATCACCCTACACCTCTTCTATTCTTAATGGGCCGAGAGCCTTAATTTTTTCATACATTTCATTTGCAACTCTAACAAACTTTTCAGCTTCAGAAGCAGATATCCATTCAAGTCTAAACCTTTCTTCTTCGATACCAAATTCTCTGAGCATTCTTTTTAGGAGCGTCATTCTTCTAAGAGTTTTATAGTTTCCTTCAATGTAGTGGCAGTCTCCTGGATGGCATCCAGCAACCATGACGCCGTCCGCCCCTCTCCTAAATGCTTCTAAAATGAATTGGGGATCAACTCTACCAGAACACATTACTTTAATTACTAAGAAGTTTGGAGGATACTTCATCCTACTTGTACCAGCGAGATCTAATGCTGCATAAGAACACCAATTACAAGCAAATACTATTATTCTTGGTTCAAATCCATTAGCCGTAATCCCACCACCTCTATCTCTTATATGTAGCGGCCAGTATCTGAGCTTTAAGTTGTATGTCCTTGTATTTTAGTTGTTGGGCGGCTCCAGAGGGGCATGAAGCTGCACATACCCCACAACCTTTACATAGAGCTGGCTCTACCTTAGCAGACCTTGTATTTTCTTTGATCTGTATTATTATAGCACCATATGGGCATACGCTTACACATATACCACAACCACTACAAAGCTCTTCTCTTATACTTGCTATTGTAGGCTCGATTCTAACTTTTTCTCTACAAAGTAGACCTACGGCTTTAGAAGCTGCTGCAGATCCAGATGTGATAGATTCTACTACATTCTTTGGACCCGTTACTGCTCCGGCAAGATATACACCATCTGTTACTGCTTCTACGGGTCTAAGTTTTAGATGTGCTTCTTTGAGGAAGCCTTCTGGACCACATCCAACCTTAAGTATTGTTCTAATTTTTTCTACGTCTTTAGGTGGTTTCATTCCTACTGCTAAGACTACGAGATCAACTGGAATCGAGATTTCTTCGCCGAGAGTTTCTTCAAAGAAGGTGACCTCTAGACTTTCTCCCGTAACTGATACCTTTGGGGCTTCTCTAAATCTTGCAAATTTTACAAACTTCTCACATGCTGTTAGGTATAGTTGCTCATCTCTACCATATGTCCTCATATCTTTATAGATTACGTATACATCTATGTTAGGATATTTCTCCTTAAGTAAAAGTATATCTTTCAGTGTTGATGAACAACACATTCTAGAACAGTATGGGTAGGAGTTGGGAGTAGTGTTGAGTGAGCCTACACACATTATGAAAGCTATGCTTCTAGGAACGAATCCATCAATCTTCAATTCTCCATTTGTAGGTCCTTCTGGATCTAGAAGTCTATTCAGCTGAAATAATGTTATGACCTTGTTAGATAGACCGTAACCATATTCTCCTACTGAAGGTTCGTATGGATCGTAACCACATGCAGCAATTACTGCTCCTACATATATTTCTATTCTCTCACTCTCCTCTTCTAAGTTTATAGCATTTACTGGACAGATTTTTACGCATTCTCCACACTTCGTACAATTCTCTCCATCTATCACGTATGTGGATGCATAGGAGGCTGGAGATGGTAGGTATATTGCTTTCCTCTTAGTCAATCCAAACTCATATTCATTCGGCACTTCAACTGGACACACCTTTACGCATTCTCCACATTTCGTACATTTTTCATTAACGTATGTAGGCTTCTTCAGTAATGTTACCTTGAAGTTTCCTACAGACCCATCTACACTTACTAGCTCAGTATTTGTAAGTGTTGTTATCATGCCGTTACGTTTAACATATTCTATCATGCTTCCAGCTACATCCACACCCCTCATATCAGTACCTGCTAATCTTCCAAGTCTCGCAGTATTTCCTCCGAGAATTGGCTTCTTCTCAACGAGATATACTCTAAACCCTCTTCTTGCAGAATCTAGTGCTGCTGTCATTCCAGCAACACCACCACCGACTATCAGAAGATTCTCATTAACCTTAAACTCTATTTCTTCAAGAGGTTCTAGTGTTGAGGCTTTAGCTACAGCTATTTCTACGAGTTTCTTAGCTTTCTCAGTTGCAGCAACTTTATCTGTATGAACCCAGGAACAGTGTTCACGTATATTCGCCATCTCCAATAAATACGGGTTGAGACCAGCTTCAGCTAACACAGTTCTAAAAGTATGTTCATGCATAGTGGGAGAACATGCAGCTACGACAACTCTATTCAACTGACATTTCTTTATATCTTCTCTTATAATTTCTTGTCCAGGAGCAGAACACATGAATACATAATCTTTAGCTTCAACAACATTCGGCAGATTCTTTGCGTACTCTACAACTTCTCTAACGTTTACTGTACCTGCAATATTCACACCGCAATGACATATGTATACACCTATTCTAGGTTGTTCCATCATCCACCACCCCACGCGAGTATAGATGCTTTTACAGCAGCTGCGCCAGCTTGGGTAACAGAATCAGGTATATCTTTGGCTCCGGCAGCGACCCCTATAATATATACGCCTTCAATAGATGTTGATACCGGGTCTAGGTAAGGATTCCTCAACTTAACCCAGCCGTCTTCATTCTTCTCTAAGGAGATTGCTTCTGGATAGACTGGCTTGACGCCAACTGCTAGCACAACCATATCAACTTCGAGAACTCTCTTAACACCTGTGACCTGTTCTTCATATGTTATTAAGAGGTTCTTTGTTTCAGGTTTCTCTTCTATCTTCGCAGGCTTAGCTTTAATAAATTTTATATTAAATTCTTCCATAGCTCTTTTATAGAATTCCTGGTAGCCTTTCCCGAACGCTCTTAGATCCATATAGAATATCGTACAATCAACATCTCCAAGATGTTCTTTTGCTAGTATCGCTTCTTTCACAGAAGCCATACAACAGAATGCTGAACAGTTTGGATTAATCTTCACATCTCTCGAACATACACATTGTATGAAAGCTATGCTCTTTGGATGTTTTCCATCAGATCTTCTAATAATCTCTCCATTAGTGGGGCCTGTAGAAGATACGAGCCTCTCAAATTCTAGAGATGTGTAAACGTTTTGATACTTTCCGTATCCGTAGAGTGGTGCTAGCGATGGGTCTATGAGGTCGTATCCAGTAGCGATTATTATGGCCGCTACATTGAGTTCTATGGTCTTAGGTTGTTGTTCAAAGTTTATTGCTTTTGTTGGACAGAATCTTTCACACACTCTACACACACCTTTAGTAAAGAATAGGCAGTGTTCTTTATCGATCGTTGCTTTTAATGGTACAGCTTGTGGGAAGGGGAAGTATATTGCCTTCCTATTACTCATCTTGAGATTAAATTCATCTGGAACTCTTGATGGACACTTGGCGACACATTCTCCACAACCAATACAATTCTCTTCCTCAACATATCTAGGCTTCTTCAAAATCTTAACATTGAAGTCTCCAGCTCTTCCACTTACCTCTATTACCTCTGAGTATGTTAAGAGTTTAATGTTATTGTGTCTTGCAACTGAAACCATCTTTGGTGTAAGTATGCATGATGCACAGTCGAGTGTTGGGAATGTTTTGTCTAGCTGCGCCATCCTACCACCTATACTAGGAGACTTTTCTACTAGATACACCTGTATTCCTTGATCTGCAAGATCTAATGCAGCTTGAATACCAGCAATCCCTCCACCGATAACCAGTACAGGTTTAGACATACATCACACCCCGAGAAGCTAGAAATCTTTCTTTCAGACCTGCGAAATATATTGCAAATGGTCTATAAGCTAAGTGGGACCACTTGGCGAAGGGTACTTCGAGTATAAGGAAGGGCGCGACGATCATTAAATGTATCGAGTATGTTATGTATGTCGCTAGCGGCAATCCTATGAGTCTGAAGATCCCGACTAGAATACCTGTAACAACCGTAACTAATAGTAAGAGTATGAACATCCAGTCTGTTGAATGGGAATACCTCCACATGGGCTGAGACTTCTTAACTCTTCCATGGATAGCTACAGAAGCACCGTAAATTAATGCTATCGTAGAAAGTATGCCTAAAATGCTTAGAGGATTGACAAGTAGAAATGGTTCATTTGTTTGAGTAAATCTAAGTAGTGGGACGAAGAGTATGAATGCTGCTGCATAACCGTAGACAATAATCAAATGGTTTATCCAGTTCCATACCTTACAGAGTCTAAACTTCATTTGTGTGAAGAAGTGTAGTGGAACTGTTTTTATGAAATCCGTTATCAGGAATTTTAGAGGAATCTTTATTCTCCTACCTTGATCATCCCTCATAACATACCGATACATTCTATAAATGTTTGTTATGAGTAATGTAGCAAGTATAAAGAAGACTGCTAATCCAGCTGTATCAACTATGTGTATTGGTGCAAAAGTTTCTAGCTCAACTCTATCCAACACTATGGGGCCATGTAAGAAGTATATTAGCAACCCCACTATCGCTGCGAGGATCATTATAGCTATTACTTCTACTTTCTTAGAGAAGTAGAGTAATCTCGATAAGCCAGTCCAATCATATTTCGTTGTGAGGTATCTTCTAAGAGCCATCATAAAACTTCCAGGCTCAGCATCTCTAGGACAATAATCGCTACATTCACCACAGTAGTAACATAACCAGGGCTCAGCACTAGACAATATCCTATCTTCTAAACCTAGAAGACTATACCGAATAAGCTTCCTAGGATAGGAAACTTTACCTTCAGTAAGAGGGCAGATAGCTGTACAATTTCCACAATTAAAACATCTATAAAACTTAGTCGCACCTAGCTCAATTAACTTTGATGGTAATTCTGGAGATACCCTTAAAACCTTGTGGGATACTTCCGGCTGCTTAAGAATCACCTCGCTCTTCATATTCTAAGAAAGTAAAGAGATAGGGGGTATTTAGGACTTTTTACCATATATACAGTATATACTTTAATCTAGACACCGTTATATATACATTTACTTAAAAGTGTTCCTTCTCTTTAATTTTTCTCAATTTAAAGATATTGAATGTGTATTCCTTGGGTTAGCATATTCTTGGGACTATTTCTCCTACTGGTGGTTCTATTATTCTGTATCCTCCTATGCTCGTCTTCATTACTACGAGACTTAATTCTTTTCTTTCTTTTTCTCTCACTTCTCCTATTATCTGGGCTTCAGTATATCCTAGAGAATGCACGTCTTCTAGAATTTCATCGGCTTTCTCTCCTTCTACTCCTAGTACTGCTACTCCTTCTGATGCGAGAGTAAGCGGGTCGAGTCCGAGAATTTCACAATAGCTTGCAACAGATTCTCTTATAGGTATTTTTTCCTCTTCTATAATTATGAGGGTGTTTGAAGATTTGGCCCAGTGGTTTAATGTCATGGACAATCCTCCTCTCGTGGGATCGCTTGCAGAATGTATTGAGTCACCATATTTCTCGATTAAAGGTATCATTAAATCTACTAGTGGTTTTACATCACTTCTGAGTTCTGAGAATTCTGGTGTTAAACCTCTCTGAGCAGCATATATAGATGCACCATGTTCTGCTATGTATCCTGAGACAATTATCTTATCTCCCGGTCTCAGATTCTTATCTACGATCAGCTTCTCCGCTACACCTATACCCATAGTACTTATAAGTATCTTGTCTAGTTGACCTCTAGGCATAACTTTAAAATCTCCACCAATAAGTTTAACACCACATTTAGAGAAAGTATTAAACATTGAATCTAAGATTTTGCGTAGCGTTTCTATCTCGAATCCTTCTTCAACTATAACTGTGTCTAGAGCAGCTATAGGTATCCCTCCAAGCATTAGTACATCGTTTACTGTACCTGAAGCTGCCAGTATTCCTATGTCTCCTCCTGGGAAGAATATTGGGTTAACAGTATATGCGTCTACTGTTACAACTATGTATTTTCCATCACTTGTAGGTATTGCTGCAGCATCATCTGGAAAATCTATTCCTAGTCCTCCCTCAACTTTCTTCATAAATGTGGGTAGCTTCTTGAAGATCAACTCTTCTAATAGATTATTCATCTCTCTACCGCCAGCACCGTGAGCCAACGTTATCTTCTCCAAGATCTCCACCACCTCATTCTTCAAGCCACTTAGAGATAATTCTATTCATTTCTTCAAGCTCTTCTCTAGATAATTCTCCATCTTCAACAAGTTTCTCAGCAATTTCACGTATGTATTTAAAACTTTCGAGAAATTCTTCTCTACTAAGTTTAGAGATTATTAGTCCTGCGTGGACGACTACGTAATCTCCTGGAGATATGTCATCTAGACTAGACAAGACTTCTCTAACCACTCCACCAAAATCAACTTTAACATACTTTTCTGAGACCTCTAAGACTTTTCCATAAACCCCCCAGCACATCCAACTCCAACATCTACATATCACGTCCTCAATATAAATAAGAGTAAACTTAATACAGAATCTCCTGCTTCCTAATATTCTCACCTACAGCGGTTCTGTTTCTTATTGATGGTTGCTATTTTCTATCCATTTTATTTTTCTTATCTCATCTATGTTGTTAACGTTGGTGTGGAGTGCGTGTATGCGGCATGTTCCTTCAGATGAAACCATGCATGGTCCGTATGGTGAGTCTGGTGTACACTTCTTCATGAATAGTGAGCATTCTGAGGGTTTGATCTTGCCTATGATTACTTCTCCACATCTACATCCAGGTAGGAGATCGTAGCACCATTCATCTCTAGTAGGTTCTCTAAACCCATATCTATCAAAAGCATCAAATCTCCTGTATTCTTCTCTTAATTTGTAGCCACTTTTCGGTATGATCCCGATACCTCTCCAAGCTGCATCATGCACTTCAAATACTTCATTTATAGCTTTCTTAGCATTAACATTACCACTCCAAGTAACCGCTCTAGCATACTCAATTACTACTCTTGCTTCTCCTCTACTTTTCTGTTTGAGAATTTCAGCTATAGATAAGAGTACGTCAATAGGCTCGAATCCTGAGACAACTGTGGGTATACTATATTTTTCAGCTAAGTTTATCCATACTTCTCCACCTGTGATGGTAGAGACATGTCCTGGAGCGATGACGCCGTCAACTCCTCCTACTCTTTCTACAGCATATTCGGCGGCAGGAGGGGTAAGCCTGCCCGCTACTATGTAACTAAGATTTTCTGGGGTTTCTTCTTTAAGTATAGCTAGAGCGTATGCTGGATACGTGGTCTCGAACCCTATCGCTAAGAATGTGGATTCTACTCTATTTTTTACAACGTCTCTAATAGCGTCGAGGAGGCTGTAAACTACTACTACATCTCCTCCAGATGCTTTTGCTTCATCCAGGCTCTTCACACCGTTTATCTTTTTTACAGATGGGAGCTTGTATGCGTCACCGTAAGTGTAGACTCTTACACCTTCTAATGAGAGCTTTATGGCTGCTTCAACGTAGTGTGAGGGGGTGATGCAGACGGGACAGCCTGGACCTGCTAGAAGTTCTATACCTTCTGGGAGTAAGCTTCTTAAACCGTAACGTGTAGTAGTCCATTCATGTGTACCACAGAAATTCATTATTCTTAAATGCTCGTATCCAGATTTCTTGAGCTGAGCCCATGTTAGCTCGATTATCTTGAGTATCTTTAAAGCTAGTTCACGATTGCTCCTGAAAAGTATGTTGGTCGCCCTCCTTAGATCTATGCTCTCCAATCCCTTCACTACCTTCTCCAAGAAAAATAAAACATCTATACTAGATATTTATGTTAGCCTTCTGGAAAGTTTTCCCAACATCTTCTCCACCAACCTCTCTATCTCAAACATGAATCTAGGTGTTTTCTCAAGTTTATCTTTTATTGTTTTGTATTGTTCTACTTCTGGATGGTAAGTTATGGAGCCTATGACTTCTATCCCCAATTCTCTGGAAACTTGTTCTGGCTCATACTTACCAAACAGGTTAGACATGTTTACGACGGCTCCTATGATGCCTATTTTCTGCACTTTTAGATAGTTTACAACTCTCTTCACAGTCGTTAAACTCATCTGAGAATTCAGCGTAACTACTACCGCCGACAACTTCTCTCTAAACATTCTCTGTAAAAATATTGTTTCTTCACCCATTCCTGGAGGTAGATCTACTATGAGAAAATCAAGTTCACCGAAATCTAATATTGAGAAGAAGTCGAGAAGTACTTCCATTCTATCTACCCCACTTAGTGGGAGAGGATTATCTTTAACCATGTATCCTATAGATGCGACTTTGACTTTACCGGAGAGAGCAGTCTTCAACCCGCTCTTACCACCTTCCATTAACTTATCTAGATGGAATAGATTCTGCCCAGATGGACCATGGAAATCTAGATCTAAATAGACTGTTTCATACCCTCTCTCCGATAGTATGTAAGATACGGCTGAAGAAAGTAGGCTCTTACCTACACCGCCTTTACCACTAACAAATAAAACTATATTCTCTATTCTTGAAGTTCTAGCTTTCATCATTTCTATTCTAGGATCTATCATCTTCCACCACCACTCTGGTTATCTCAAGTTCTCTACCAGAATCTATGGCTATATCCATCATACCGCATGAAGGACATTTCTGGAGACCTATGATTAGGCTAGGTATGAAGTGTAGTGGAAGTTCTGATCCACTTTCTTCAATAATTACACTTTCTGCTCCAATTGTTTCTTCAACCATCTCTAAAGCTTTCTCCAACCCCCACTCTTCACCACAGTTTAAACATTTGAATCTAGCTTTAGATACATGGAGATTGAATTTCAGACCTTTGAGACTTCTTGATTCAGAGAGTATGTTTAGAGCCGATCTCAGTACATCTAGATCTAGATCTCTAAGCTCCCCAATCTTAATATCTACTTCTCTCAACTTCTTATCCTTAAACATTTCGAGAAGAACATCAACTATACCTTCAGCTATACTCCACTCATGCAATCCTAACTCATAAAAAATAACCTAAAGTAGCATTTAAGAATTAAGAAAATAGTTGATAACAAAAATTTCAATAAACGTTTAAATGATTTTGTTTTAGGAAAAGATTCTATAAAGAGGTGTCTGTTGTCTATTATGTGAAAGCTGCGAAGATCATAGTTACAGGGATTGTTCAAGGTGTTGGTTTCAGACCTTTCATATATAGGTTGGCTGTTAAGATTGGTTTGAGAGGTTATGTTAAGAATATTGGTGGGAGTTCTGTAGAGATACATGTAGAAGGAGTAGATGAAGAGATAAGAGAATTTACTAGAAAAATTATTGAGGAGAAGCCTGATGTTGCAGAAATAGAAGATGTAACAGTTATGGAGACTGAGCCTGTAGGATACGCTGACTTCAAGATACTTGAGAGTGACCCACACTCCTACAGAAGTTCTATAATTCCACCGGACATTTCTATTTGCGATGATTGTTTAAAAGAAGTACTTAACCCGTATAGTAGATTCTACCTATACCCATTCCATTCATGTGCATATTGTGGTCCAAGATACTCTATGATAGAAGAAATACCGTATGATAGAGAAAAGACATCTATGAAAGAATTCCAGCTATGTGATGAATGTAAAAGAGAATATCTAGACCCAGAGAATAAGAAGAGATTCCACGCTCAGGGGATAAGTTGTCCTCTATGCGGCCCGGTGGTAAAACTTTACAATAAAGATTTTGAATACATTACTGAAGGTTACGATGCAATTGTAGAAGTAGGAAAATTGATAAATGAAGGGTTTATAGTAGCTGTTAAAGGTGTTGGTGGATTCCACATAGCTCTTTCTGCAACTAATGATGAACCAATAATGAGATTGAGGAAATTAAAAAATAGACCAACAAAACCTTTCGCTGTAATGGTTTTAGATACTACTACAGCCTCTAGAATAGTGTATATAGACGAGAAAGCCGTAAGTGTACTGAAATCCAGAGAGAGACCAATACTACTACTAGACAAAAGAGAAGATGCAAATGTTTCAAGTTTAGTTGCACCTGGACTGAAACAGCTTGGAATATTTCTTCCATACACATCTCTACACTACCTACTACTAATGAATACAGATGATAGGTTTGCTATAATGACGAGCGGGAACCCTCGTGGAGAACCGATGTGTATCGATGAAGAATGTGCTAAGAAAAAACTCTCAGAATTTGTTGACTACTTCCTCATCCATAACAGGAGGATAGTGAATAGAGTTGATGATAGTGTTGTGAGATTTACACGTGGAAGGAAGATGTTGTTAAGGAGAGGTAGAGGATACGCACCTACATGGAGTAGATTACCGTTCAAGTTGATGAAACCTGTAGTAGCCTTCGGAGCAATGTTGCAAAATGCTGGAGCACTCGCATTCGATGATAAAGTAATTTTAACACAATACATTGGAGACATAGACGACTACTACTGTTTTAGAGATCTCGAGAGATACATAATGTTCTTGATAAGAAACTATAAGATCGATTTGAAGTCAACGGTAATGGCGGCCGACATGAATCCAACATATCCTTCAACGATGATCGCTGAAGAATGGTCATCAACATATAATGTAGAATTACATAAGGTCCAGCATCACTGGGCTCATGTACTCTCAGTAGCTACTGAATACCAGATAAAAGAAGAATTCATTGGAATAGCTGTAGATGGAGCTGGATATGGTTTAGATAAAACTGTATGGGGTGGAGAAGTCTTAAGAGCAAGTTATGAAGGTTTTGAGAGAGTTGGTCATTTAAAAACCCAGCCTATGCCTAGCGGAGATCTAGCAGTTAGGTATCCTGCAAGAATGCTCGCAGGAATACTTTCAACAAAACTAGACACACGAGAAATAATTGAGATTTTTAAGAAGCTAGACATACTTCCAAAAAGTTTCAGGAGAGGTGAATTAGAGATCGAGATACTGTTAAACAGTATTGAAGATGCTCCAAAAACTTCCAGCACTGGTAGAGTTCTGGATGCAGCCTCCGTCATGCTTGGAGTATGTTATGAGATGACGTATGAAGGAGAACCTGCAATAAGATTAGAAGCATTCTCTAAGCCAAGTAAAGATAAAACCATAGAGATATATCCAAAGATTATTCTACATAACGATATGTATGTTGTAGATACAACACAGATAATTCTAGACGCACTCAACCTAATGATTAACAATAATCTAGAGAAGCCGGTGATAGGATACATGGTTCAGAAAGCCATCGGATATGGCTTAGGATTAATAACTTTAAAGACCGCGAGAAGAAGACATAGATACCTCATACTCTCTGGAGGTGCAGCAGTAAACGAGTATATAGTTGAAGGAGTTGAAGAAGCTGTAGGCAATTCAGATCTAAAACTTCTCCTACCTTCTATATATCCAGCTAATGATGGAGGTATATCTTTAGGTCAAGTAGCTGCAGTTGGATGGAGGTATAGAATTGAAGAGTAGTTTGAGATTCTAGCTTACCAAACCTTCTCCGTAAAGTTTCTTTAACTCAACTTCTCCAGCTACCTTCTCCATAAACTTATTTGGAGATCTAAGAATCTTCTCTACAGTAACTTCAGCTATTCTAGAAGCGATATCAGCTATTCTAATTAGACCAAATACTATAACGCCTATCATCGGTCCACATGGTCCGCATCTAATATACTCTAATAGTTTATAGATTATGTCCGGATATCTATTGTAGAATGTTTCTTTATATTGTTCAATTGCTTTATTAGCTTCTTCTATATCTTTTGTGAAGATTGCACTTACAGCTTTAAAACAGATATCGTTCACTATATTGCTCATCTCTGTTAAATAGCTTAATGCCTCATTCCCGATATAATTCTTATTTGGTTCAAGATACTCGATATTTTTCGCCATTATCTCTATCCAATCAGATATTCTTTCAAGACGTTCTGAAACAAGCTTATAGAGGAATATATCGTAAACATTATCAATACCCATTATAGGTCTTATTTCTCTAATGGAGAGAGAGGTGTTAAGTAGTCTCTGTATCAGTAAATGCATTTTATCTGTTTCAGGTTCTCTTAGAATAATCTGTCTAGCTAATTCTGCATTCAAGTCTCCTAAAGCCTCCGTTAATTCTTTCAACATAGTTGAGACGATAATATACAATCTTCTTACAAGTACTTGTATCGGGAAAGATTCAGGATTAACCATACACTGTATGACAACCTGTAATGGAGATTCTTCAACTATCGCAGTCCCAATCATCTTATTCACTATCTTCTTTATTACTTCAAGATTCCTACCTCTTATAGAAGTAGATGAAACAATTCTTATAATATTGTAACCAAGGACATAGCTACTTACAATTAATCTTTCAAGTAGAGAAGGCTCATTACACTGATCTGCATATATAATACATTCACTTGCCTCTTGTTCTTTAGTTACAGTAGAACTAGGTTTAATCTTTAAAGATCCGTCTTCTTCAATAGTAAATACTATTGTGTCTCCCTTATTGAGGTTCATATTTTTAACCCACTTACTAGGCAAAGTAACAGACAAAGTATTCCTACCAACTTTCTGAAGTCTTCTAACAATCATTTCCACAAAAATAAGTATATATCAATTATATAAAGTTATTTCCATGTAAGAAGATTGTTTTCTAGGTATTTATTTTATTCTCTGAAAAAATAAATATATTTTTTATTGAAAAAACCATACATTTATCGATAAGAAGTATTTCTGGAATATACAGATGGAAAAAAGTGTGTATAGTATGTCTCTACAAAAACTGATAGGAAGTATTGAAAATAGATGGAGGCTTCTAGTAGATTTAATAGTAGATCTGAGAGAGAGGAATATCCATATTCCGGAGAAGTTTATTA